>Ga0163110_10000826_pt1 | contig 15152 bp, 13 predicted proteins | sample CRUFie1St17metaG_FD_108703 | JGI IMG/M metagenome (GOLD analysis project Ga0163110, IMG submission 108703) | Marine microbial communities from the Costa Rica Dome - CRUD Field 142mm St17 metaG | ecosystem: Environmental > Aquatic > Marine > Oceanic > Photic zone | place: Costa Rica: the Eastern...
CTACATTTAAAAGGTAAATGTCATTTCGGTCGTCAGAGCGAAGTGCTCGCAAAACAGAACGACAATGTTCTCCATAACCTGACCGTGACAACGCTGGTCCTCTTACAAGAATTTTTCTTTTACTCATAGTTCAATAATCTCCCAGTTCTTATACTTTCTGCTCTTCCAAGAACCTGCTGTCTTGTGAAGCGATGTGAGTGCTGCCTCCCACTTGTCTGTAAAATTTTTACTACTATAATTTTTGACTACGTGATTATAGCCTAGCTGACCTAGCCGAGTTCTCTCTTTCTTTGTCATTGAACAAAAGTCTTTCAAGGCTTTGATAAAATCCTTTTTACTAATCCTATCCTGATAGATGTAAGGAACTGACTGAGAGCCGATTATAGTCTTTGTACTTGGCTCGATACCGATTCCAAACGTATCCTTGCCATCTGTAATTTGCTCTTTTAAACCACCAGTCTTATTTACAATAATTGGAGTTCCGCAAGCAAGAGATTCAAGGGTTGATAAACCAAAACCTTCAGCGTCTGAAATGTTGATCGTACAATCTGTAGAATTATAAAGCTGTGCCATCTTTTCTGGTTCATATTTTAGTGGCGAGAGCATAACCTCGCCGTTGTCGAGATTTAATTCTTTAAGGCTCGCCTGAATGTCAGCACCTGTCTGCTCTTCTGGATTAGTGTGCATCAATAATGCTGCCTTGTCCTTCCCCACTTCATCTAGAAATTCTTTAAACCACCAAAGGAGAGTAGTCGGATTCTTCCTTTGAGTATTTCTATTGTTCCAAAAGAAAATAACTCTATCGTCATCACCAAAATGTTCCTTACGAAACTGTGATACCTCCTCTTCTGGTAAGATTCTGTAAACACTTTCATCTATCGTGTGAGGGATGCGAATATGTTTTGCTGTTGTTCCAACTTCGTTTACCATCTCCTCCGTTAACTTAGAGATAGAAACCACCAAGTCGTTTGAGTCGTAAAACTTTTTATTATACTTCGGAGCAGGTCCGTTATCCCATACGTGATAATAACAGATAGGAACTTGAGTTCGCACCTCGTCTTCAATTTGCCATAGCCACTGCCAATAGCGAGGGTCTGTCATAATCCATACAATGTCTGGCTTTTCCGTTCTTATAGCAGAACGAACAGTTTCGTGACTACCATAATTCTCTACAGGAAAAATTTTCCAAGACTCGCCGTATTGTTCTGTCATAACTGGAGACATATCCCGATGCTTGATGGCACCTGCCAAGGAAATAAATTCAAACTTATCTGTCTTTAGCATCGCCTCGATGAAAAGTCTTGTCTGAATAGCAACCCCAGTAGAGAACAAAGGATGGTCGGAAAGTGTTAGAATTTTTATTTTTTTCTTTTTACTCATTTTTTCTCCTACGGGCATTCTGGTGTATTTCTAAACTCACACAGCCTGCACGATAATTTGTTCTTTATAAATTTGCCACTCTGAATGTTGTAAAGTGCCTTGTTCAACAACTCTAATGCGTTGCTGATTTTTCTATTGCCACTTGTTACTCTAAAGATTTCCACTAAGTCTTTTTTAGATGTCCTCTTTAATAACCCAAAGTGTGTTTCTATGTCCTTCAACGGGACATTGTGTTTTTTTGCATAAAAGTGTTTATAATAAGTTAACTGATAGGTTGTCATTGGGTCAGACTTCTTTTGAGCGTTCCAGCCCCAAGAGCAAGTCTTCCAGTCAATAACGTGAAACTTGCCATCTGGCGTCTTTATAACAAGGTCTATAAACCCTTTAAAGTTATAGTCCTCGAAACCCTCTATAGACTCATAAAGATCTTCCTCGGTGGATACAACTTCAAACTCACCAAAGTGAGACTTGAGAGAAGGAATCGCTACGACCGAAAGTCTTCGACCCTGGTCTCTCATATTTTGGATGTCTTTTGGTTTTAATTCTTTTCTCGCTTCCTCTGGTAGATTTTGTAGTTCTCTAAGAAAAGCTGATTCAAACAATTCTGGTAAACCACTGAGGTTATTGTCTTCTGCATTTAGTTCGCAAACTTCGTGAAGTGCCGTTCCAAAAGCTGTGTAGTGATTCCCCACAAATTTCCTTATCTTATCAACATAAGTTAACTTATAATAATAAGGGCACTGGTTCCAATTTTTTAGAGCAGAAAACGAAATGTGCTGCATTAGATAAACCTCTACTTTATAATCACATTATGACATAAAACAAAGTATTAGTCAAGTATTATTTTGTAGTTTTTGGCGTGGTCTTGCGAGTTCTTCTGCGGCGAGTGGTCTTCGGTTTTGGCTGTGGCTCTGGCTCTGGATCTGTAATTTCAGGTGGTGCAGCTTCTAGAGATGATGCACCGTAGCTTGTTGTAAGATCCACCATTTTAGTAAACTCATAAACAATGATTTCTGGAGTTTGAGCTATCAAGTCGCCTGGAAAGATTCCAGTTTCATTTAATTTTTTTCTAATTTTTAATTCGTCAATAATAGTTTTCTTATCCGCACTGTCAAGGTGAACGAAAATTCTGTTCTTTGATTCTACAATTTGTGTTGTAAACCTCATACTATTCTCCTGGGTTTTCAAATTCTTTTATTTTATTAAATAGTGCAGGGCAGATTTTCTTTACATAGTCAGAGTTTGACTCTACGAAGTAGTGTTCAAATGCGGTGGCGAAGTATTCAGAAACCGAGACCGATGCGTATGGTGTCAAGAACAAGCCCTCTGTAAAAGGAGCTACCTTTTCATAGCCAACCTGAAAAAATAAAAACTCGTCAAACATCTTTGAATATTCTGTTTCATATCTCAGCCTGTTTGGGACGTTGACTCCACTGGCTGCTAAGAGATCTAAAAACCTTATCTTCTTCCCAATGTATTCCTTTTCGATGCTACCGTCTGCGTACAATTCATACTCAAACATTTTTTCCACAGAATGTGCAATCTCGTGTACAATGTCTTCAAAAAGTTGATCTTCAGATGGCTGCTCATTGGTGACATAAATGCCACCATCGAGATAAGCACCCCTGATTTCACGATCTTGTAATTCCTTGAACTGACCAATAAGTATTGTTTCTACTTGATAGAGGAAGTGTGGAGGTATGGTATCTTCTAAGTCCATTATCACATCCGTCAGCTTGACATCTTGAGGAAGTGGGTCTTTGACAAAAACACTTATTGTTCCAAATAAGGTAAATTCTTTTCTTTCTGTCATAACTTTATTGTGTGATTTTTTTATGTAATTGCTCATTGTCATTCCACCATTATAACACAACTGTGTGTATCTATAAACTATAAAATCTTAGAACCAAGTGTTGCGATTGCAGAACGCTCGCCCTTCTTCAATGTGACGTGACCTGTAATCTCGTGCTCTTTCATTTTCTCGACAGCGTAAGTCAAACCATTGGTTCTCTCATCTATATAGATGTTATCAATTTGTTCAACGTCGCCAGTAAGAATAAGTTTTGTTCCCTCACCTACTCGGGTCACAATAGTTTTAAGTTCGTGTTTGGTTAGGTTCTGGGCTTCATCAATAATAATAAAAGCATTGGCAATAGAGCGACCTCTGATGTAAGTAAGTGCCTCAACCTCTATCTTTCCCATATCCATGTATTCCTGAAGAGTAACTGAGTCATCAACCATTAGAAATTTTAAATTATCTTGGATGGGCTTCAACCAAGGCTCCATCTTTTCCTCCATCGTTCCTGGCAAGAAACCAATATCTTTTCCAAGAGGCTCTACAGGGCGAGAGACAATAAGTCTTGTGTAGATGGACCTTTGATTACTCATCGGGTGGTCGTCAAGAGTTTGCTCTAACCCTGCTGCAATGGCACACAAAGTTTTGCCAGAACCAGCCTTGCCAACAAGTGACACGAGGGAAATAGAAGGGTCCATTAGAAGCTCTAGAGCATAGGTCTGCTCCTTGTTTCGAGGTGAGATGCCCCACACCCTACGTTTGTTTGGAATTTTTATAAGTGGAGTATTATAATTTTTAAATCTTGCAAGAGCAGACTTCTTTTCGTTTATTTCAGAAGACATAACAAGGAACTGATTTCCATTTAAACCTTCCTCTTCTTTGGGAATAAAAACATCTTCTCCGTTGTAAAAATCTTCTATGATAGAATCCTTAACAATCATCTCGGTGTATCCTGAATAAATCTCATCTAAAGATTCGATGACCTGACTTGCTTGGTAATCGTCTGTTGCCAATCCGATTGAGTCACACTTAACTCTCAGGTTAATGTCTCTCGAAACAAGTGTGACTTTTGACTCTGGATTTTCATCTTTCACTGTTAACGCTGTGGCGATGATTTGATTATCTGGATCTTCAACATCCCAGTCTAAAGGTATAAGCTGTGGGTCGTAACTTCTAGCTGTCACTGTTCCAAAACCTTCGCCCATCGGCACACCATTATGAAGCGAGCCAATTTCTCTCAATTCATCCAACGCTCTAATAATTTTCCTAGCATTAGAGCCTACTGCGTCCTGTCTTTTTTTGTGCTTATCAATTTCTTCGAGAACCTTGAATGGAATAACAATGTCATTATCCTCAAAAGCTCTGAGTGATGAGAAATCTGTCAAATAAACACTCGTATCAATAACGTAAATCTTCTTAGTCATAGTGTTCCTTTCTTACCAATAAATAGGTCTTTTACTTTTTTATTCTTTTTCCCCTATTTACTTATAAGAGATGCGGGAGGCAACCTTTATGATGAAAAAACTTTTTTTACTTATGATTGTTGCACTTATTGGTGGATGTACAAATTTAGTTAAAAATCCGACGAACATAAAAAAATCTTTTGTGCAAATAAATAAAAAGGTTGAGGTTCAGGTTTGTGGCGAAAACAGTATTAGTAAATCCAACGAGTGTAAAACGCTTATAACGATGAACTCAACAGGATCTGGTTCTATTGTGTGGAATGAATATGAGATTGGCGGGCAGCCAAGAACCCTGGTTCTAACTGCTGATCACATCTGTGAAAGCAAAGAATATACCCTACAAGACTTTGATCAAAGAGTGGTAGGACACATCAAAGAAAATCTTGGATTCAAAAAAGAATTCAAATTTGTATCAAAACCAACAATGAAGGTTCTAAACTCTCAAGGAAAACTTTACCCTGTCAAGGAGCATCCATGGATTAGAAATGTTGCCGCTGATACTTGTATTGTAGAAACATCAATAAATGCGCCTTCCTTATCTATTGGCTCCGATGTCTCTTATGGAGAAAAAGTGACAAACATTGCAGCACCTAAAGGAATCTTCTTTCCAAACTCAGGTGGCGGTGGAGTTTTCTTTACTCAAGGATTATACAATGGTCAGTTCGTGATGCAATCTAATGAGAGGGGAAACAGATTATTTTCTATGTATAACTTATCTGCCGCCCCTGGATCTAGCGGTTCTCCGATACTTAACAGTAATGGTGAGATTATTGGAATGATACACTCAATAGACTCTAGATACTGTAATCTAATCACCTCACAGTGCAACAGCCCTGTTAGTTACAGTGCCACCCTTGACCAGATAAAAGATACGCTTGCCTCTGCCTTAGCTGCCATCAAAAGAGGACAAGGTGCCATCTTTGATTATAAGAAAATAGGTCAATAAGAGAAAGGTTCCAAGTAAGCCTTCCAAGCCTCATCTATGTTATTATTAAAATTATAGAATAATCGAATTGACGGTACACGGGGTGTATTCTTGGGAAACATCCCTGCTTCTCTCGGTAGTTTGTTCGCTTTCTTTTGATTACATTTTCTGCAAGCTGCAACTAAATTCTCCCAAGTCTTTGGACCACCAGCAGATTTAGGTGTTACGTGATCTATCGTAAGATCACCCTTTGGAAACCTTACATTGCAATACTGACAAGTGTATTTATCTCTAATAAAGAGATTGTTTCTCGTCACCCTGAGAGAAACTCTTGCTTTTCTAACGTAACGATTGATTGCTATAACGGAGGGAACTTTGTATGATTCAGATGCGGAGTTGACGAAGGCACCTTCTCTATATTCTACAACATTGGCTCTACCAGAAAACACCATAGTGAATGCTTCGGTCCAGTCTATGACCTGAATTGGTCTGTAAGAACTATCTAACTTTAATACTTTCCAATTTTTCAAAACTCTCCCTTAGAAAAATGAGTCTGAATTTCTTTTTCTAAGAGTTCAACATATCCTTCAACATTCTTTTTATTGTTAGGACTGTATCTCCAAAGAAGTTCATTATTCTTTGGTCTGTCGTCAAGGTAACGCTTGTGGTGATTGTTTATAGCCTCTTCTAAAGCATCAGCGCCTGCGTGAACGTCAAACTCTGGATAATAATAACCATGTTCTTTAAATGTTGGACTATTGTGTATGAAAGGAAGGTTGAAGTGCATAGCTTCTAGCTGAAGATAATTCAACTCATTACACCACTGGTGGGAAATAATTGAACCTGCATATCCTTTTTCTAACAAATAGTTTAGAGCCCATCTTCCCTCGAAAGACATCTTTGTGTCTTTTACTAATTCCAGCCTATTACAGAATCTTATGAAATTTGTTTTTTCTTTCAACAACTGTGAGCCAATGTTATAAACTTGATCTATCATTTCTGGTTTTCTGTTGTATAATTCTTCTGCAATTAACATTGGAATAAAACACATTTTTACCATATAAAGGTTGGATTCCATAATAGCGATGTTTTTTAAATTTACGTGATCACCGAAAAAGGGATGGTAACCAGCACCCATATAAGATAGGGTAATAACCTCTGGGGACCAAATGTAGGGACAGATACTAACGGGTGCTTTAGATAAAGTTTGTAATGCGTTAGCTGTTCTTTCAAAATGCGGAGATGTCCAATAAAAATCAACTTCTGGCATAGTAAAACTACCTTCGTCGTTTTTATAGATCATTGTTCCCATATCAATGAGAATTTTATTTCCATATTCACAAGAACCAACAATACCTTTATTACCTTTATGAACCATTCTAACTTCTTCTGTCAAAGAATTGGCACACTGAATTAATACTTGGTAATCTAAGACTGTTTCCGTGTTTAATTGTTTAAGTTCTACACCTAATAATTTTTTACCATAATGCTTATCTGACTCTGAGACCATGTGTACATCATAGCCAGTATTTTTTAATAACTTATAGAGAAACCAGACATTAGACTTGAGTCCGTTGCCAAATAGATTTTCTTCACACTGTGAAGTTATTCCAATTTTTATATTTTTACTTATTTTCAAGAAACTGCCCTCTTTTATCTTCATAGGTAAATAGAAAGCATCAAAGTAATTTACAGGTAAGACTTATTAACTCAGACTCAGACTTGAGTTTTTTTATTAATCAACTTAAGATAAATATATATACCTTACAAAATTTGACTTGTTAAGACCTTTTTTTGAAATAATGAAAAAGACCATAGTTCTTCAATACTTCTCGTAGGTTCGCATAAGTGATTCCAAGGAATCTTGCGGCATCTCGTCGGGTAGCAGATCCAGAAATTGCAGCCTTGAGGCAGGCATCTCTGACAATGGTGGGCATGTTTTTCCAGATGGGCAGACCGTACATCTTACCATCCATTTCTCTTGTGGCGAGTTCTAGCTTCAAACTAATAACCTCTTCAAGACTCAGGTTAGATAACTGAATCTCAAAGAGGTCATTAATTTTATTTTCCTCCTTCAGTTGTTTTGAAACCGAAAGAGTTTTATGGGGACGTTCTTTATGCAATCAAAATCCTATTATGGTGCTGCTGGTGATGTTGTATTCGCTGCATCCGTTCGGTTTTGATCAGCTACTCTCGGTGGGTCTCCAGCAATTGCACATTCAGCGTCGATAGCGTCAGCCAAAGCTTCGATTGCGGCTAGTTTAGCAGCACTTGCATCATATACTGTCTTAGCGGTATGTACTACGGCATTCACGGTATACTTGATTCCAGCGGCAGGCTGTGGTAATGCTGCCATTGCTGCTTGTGCTGTGATTGCCTCTTGTCGCTTATCTTCAGCGTTTTGCTGTAATGTTTCCAAATCAGAAACTGCGGTGTTAAATGCTGTGAGTGCTGCTTGATAAGCGGCGAAGTTTTCATTGTTGCCACCGAGTTCGTGGTCTTGAAGTTCACCAAGTTGAGTAGCGGTCGCAGTTAAAGCTGTTGTAGCTTCAACAACTCTTGCAGCGTCTAAGGCAGCGTGAGTTTCAATAGCCAACAACTCAACGTGTAGGTTTACAATTTCTTGGTTGTCACCGATACCATCATCATCTGCGTCAGCAACTTCTCTCTGGTCCCGTGGGAAAGCATCAAGATTATCAGGCTGTGCGTCTTTGTCAATGTTAAGCACTTCATTCACCTTACCAGGGTTTGTAATACCCAAAGCTGTAGCTAGATTAGCAGCACTGAGCTTACCGAGGCTTTCTTCTGCTGCTAGTTGAGCATCCCTGTCAATAACGGTGGTTGTAATACCGTCGTTGTAAAGTGCTTCACCATCATCTTGAATTCTATTGAGGTGACTCTTTACAATCTTTTTAATTCTCTTTTGTTTTGACATTTATATGTCCTCCATATTAAAAATAAGCTGTTTATAAATAGTGCGAAGAAAACAAAAAGTTATAGTTCTAGTTCTTCTTCTTCAGTTTCTTCTTGTGCTTCACTTTCTTCTTCGTACTCGTCTGTTGTTGGTTCTATGATTGATGTTTTCAATTCGTCCTCAAACTTGTCGAAGTATAATTTCAGATTAGTCAACAAATACTCTTCGAATAAACCCTGATCCTCTTCATTACTCAGTAAAGAGTATGCGTCAACAATTTGAGTTTCGATTTTATCAAATGTTGCTTGTGCGAAATTAGATCCTGTCTTGTCTTCATCTCCAAGATCCTCGAAGTTGCTCTCTTCTTCTTCCTCTTTATCCTCAATGTCTATGAAAGCATCATCGTCTTCTGGTTTTCCAACTTGAACTTCTATTTCATCAATACTTTCAACTTCCTCGATACCGATAAACTTCTCTTCATCTTCACCAGCATGCTTGTTGGCAGATACAGGTGCTAAGGCATTTTGAGTTGCGGTAACGATGTGTGCTGAAAAAGACTTTCGTTGTTCAACATCGGTGGTCAGCATTTTATAGTCTTGCTCTAAAACAGGAACAATCTTCTTTAGTAAATCTTCCAGTACATTGATGCCAGTAGAGCGATGCTGGACCTTATCCGTATCAGCTTCTTTGAGTAATTTTCTAATAATTGCTCTGAGTTCGAACTCTTCCCACACCCTGTGGTCTTCTTTATTCTTTGCACGGACACGAACTGCCCTTTTTATGAATTCACGAAGTCTAATTTCTTCAATTAATTGTTTTCTGTCAAAATACATTTTTATTCCTCAAACATTATAAGTTTTTTGTTGCCCACCGCCGAAATTATCTGTCTTGAAGTCATCTTTTCTCATAACAGTAATAATTTTCATCGTATCTGGACCTTTTCTCATTTCCAGTGCAGCCACTAAATTCAAAGCAGGTGTTTTTGCATTCGCCTTGTGTCTAATAACAAAAGCTTCACCGTTTTTGATTTCACCATTGGCATAGTCCTGTATAACTAGACCCAACCCACGTTCAGCAGCCTGTAAAATGGCGTCCTTTGAAATAGTTTTACCTTTTCCGTGTCTAAATCGGCGTTCTTCACCGTGTTTCGATGGTTCAAGATCCATGTCTTCCACATCAATCACGATTTTCATCTTCCCAACATTGACAACACTAGAATCTCCGTCACCAATCTTTCCATAGGACTCATCCAGTGGTTCTACCGTCATTTCGTCAACTGGTTTCTTGTATGAGGTCTTTGGGTATTGTTTCATAAGAGAAATTAGTTCTAAAATGGGAGCATCAATAATAACAACATCGATTTTATTAGTCTCATCTAAGTCTTTGAGAGCGTACCACCTGTGATGACCATCAACAAGGTGTTCGTCGTTGGAAATCATAATTGGCTTACCATTTGACAAGTCGATCTGACCGTCAAGGTGCTTCATCTTCATAGATTCGACCTTATCTAAGTTTATTTCTTTCTGAACAGGTGTAAGTTCCCCCACTTGTACAGATGTCCTCAAGCAATCAACTCCGTTAGACTCAAGCCATTCACAAAAGTTTGAAACGTCAGTTGATTTGATCTGCGGTAAGTTCATTCTAGGCATTTTCAGCCCATAATCTAGATCTATAATTCCTCTTTCTTGGGGCTCCTCAGATTCTTCACTAATAACTTCTTTTATTTCTTCAGAATCTTCTTCGTTATCACCAGTGGTGACACTAACCTTCTTCCCATCAATGCTAACGTTGACGACAGTCTTAGTGGTGACCTCAACTTCGGTTTTTTCACCCCCTTCCTTCGTGGATTTTTCTGTGTTATCATCTGTTGAGGATTTTTCACTGTCCTGATCTCTAGTTGGACCTCCTAATTGACCGTCAGGGACAAGATCGCTATCAATCCTAACTGCTTCGTCAATCATACTAAAAATAGCCTCTAGAGAGCCATTCTCGACCTCTGGTGAGGTATTAGATCCTTCGTCTATGACAGTGCTTACTAAGTCTTCCCAAAGATCCATTGCAGAAGCTCCAGAAAGAGGAATCATTTTTTTAAAAGTCTCTAAATCTCGGTTAGCAATAGCCTCTCCGAGCTTAGTTCCCGATGCACCAGTGTCGGACATCGACCCATCTACTTGTTCTAAGTTTACTGATAGATTATTTTTAGCAATAAACCTTTGCATTCCGCTGAAACGGGTATCTGAGCCATCTTTTTCTCCTTTCGAAACAAGAACTGTCGTTCCTTCTGGAAACTCTTTCAACATTTCGAAAGTATCTGCGATGGGAGAGGGATAACTCGACACTGTAGCGATGATTTTACCCTTATAGCCGTTTTCATCGATGTATTTATTCCAAATCATCTCGGATGTTTCTGGCATAACGATAAATAAGCCTTTTTCAGTCTCTCTCTTAACACCTTTCTTAGAAATAATGACAATAACCTTGTCAGCTTCGTAAGAATCAATCATTTCTTTAGCACCAAGGAAATGTCCAGCGTGTGGTGGCTTAAATTTGCCTGGAAAAATGCCAATTCTTTGACCATTACCAGTATTTTCGGATAGATCACCGCCTTTTTTCTTTTCCCAAGGCAATAATCCCATAATTTGGTTAACTGGAGCGAATGAACCAGTGATTTTATAGGTAGCTCCATCAAAAGCGAATACAAAACCTTCCATTGAGGAGGAAATCTTGTCCAAACTCTTTAGTTTTCCAAGCTGATTCTTTAATTTATCAGACTTTGCAGCATCACCAGAACCTTCAATCTCTGCAATAGCGGCTTCTAGTCTATCTGCGATGCGTTTTATTTCATCTTTGTGTGAAAGAACAAATCTAGACTTCAATCCATCAAGCATTGCAACTGCAAAGTCATGCACGATGTCCTCAAGAGGGAAGATAATCTCTTTTCTAACTCGTTTTTGGTCTTTGATAAAGTCTCGGACTGCTGATTTTACCTCTGGGTCTTTGATTCTCTTGTAAATTTGGGTTGCATTGACCCCTTTGACACCAAACATTCGCTGCATTATCATCTTTTTGGTGTCTTCATCAAGTTGTGGGAACATTTTTTCGATAAGATTGTCTAATTTGGAGATAATAAACTGTCCAACCTTAGCGCCTTCACCAACTTCTGAGCTTGCAAGCAACTTTTTGAGTCGTGAAACTGCTGTGTTGAGTGCCGTGTCATCAGAAAGTGCTCTAAGTCTCTCGACAGCTTTCATTTCTACGCCAAAAGCATTCTGCTTGTCGGACTTTTGAATTTGTTTTAGTGCTTTTCCGAGTAGATTCGCTTCCTTAGAAACGTCTCTGTCAGTAACTTTACCTGATTCACGGTCGTATTCGCCGTGACCATCCCGATGAATAATAAGATTCTTTGAATTGTAGTTGATAATGTTTGGATTATCAGGGTCCATTACTTCTGCATTATAAAAAATGTTAGCATCTGGACCAAATACTTTTAGTTTGACTTCTTCTGGCATTTGACTTACTGCGTCAACAAAGGCTTCGAAGGCACCGTTGAATGCTGCCTCTAAAGTTCCACGACCTGCAAACTTTGCAGCGAGAGCTTCGGCATCCATTCCACCTTTTTTTACATTACCTACATTACGTGCAGCCTTTGCTTTACCATCTTTTACGGAATAAGAGACAAAAAGGTTTTGTCCATCGAGCTTTTCACCACCTGTAATCTCTCCATTCGAGGCGGCGGTCATGATTTTTATCATGTCGGTAAAAGTTAAATCTGGATTATCGTAGAGGTGATCTACGTGTCCACCAAGTCCACCCATCTTCTTACTCCTTTGCTCCTTCTTCTAGGATGCGAAGTTGTTCTTCGAGAGTATCAATTCTCTCGTTAGCTTTTCTTAAATGTCTTTTAATTTCTTTTAGATTATGCTTTGCAAGTTCAACTCTTCTGGAGTCCCTGAGTGAACCTGTGCGGATAGACGAAAGGGCTTCTTCGATAGATTGCACGAGAGCTTGCCACTTGACTTGTTGTTTACCTTCGTTCACAATAAACTTCCTCGTCATTCTTCTTAAATCTATCATAATGGTTCCTCCAAGTCAAGTAAAAAATAGAAATTATCACCTATAATTAGTTCTATCGATGATAATGGAAGGATAATTATGTTGAGGATGTGTAAGGCTTTTTGGAGAGTCTAGTTTTAGCCTTCTTTCGTGTAACAGAGAAAGGAACTTGAGCTAGGTTATTCAATTTTTCGAAGTCCTGATTTATTAGGTCATGCCGCATCGAGGTTTGTTCCATTTCGTCTGGCATAAAAAGTTTCCTTATCTTCTTCTTATCACTCGTATGAACATCAAGAGCAAAACTGTTAGAAGCGCCAGCATTACCAACAGCTTGACTCAGTGATGAGAACATTTCACTTTCAACGGTTACTAAGATTGCAATTCTAAGATTATATTCGGATTCTAACTTATCATACTCGACAAGGAACCTGTGGTCGGTTACAGTATCCTCCTCTGTTTGAAAAGTGTAAGGTTTTTTACCGAGGAATTTCCAAGAAGATTTTCTTTTCATAAGTCTTTCTTTTCTTGGCTTAAATTTGCTTGGCAAGGATTTCTCACTCTCCTTTTCATCTACAAAAGAGTAAATTTCGAAATTAACTTTTGCATTCCCCAGACTAGCAAGAGTCATCATACTTTGATCAAATCTGTATTTCCATTTCACCTCTACAGAATGCTTGTGATTGTAGTTGTTTGAAACATCAAAGACGCTGTTTACTGCTATTGGAAATTCATCTGGTACTATAAAAGTTTCAACACTCTTGGAAGGAACTTCAACATCTGTGTGACTTGCAGAATTACTTGCTTGATATCTAAATACAGGAGTAATTTCGTACACAAAAACATAAGGTTTAGTAGTATCAATACCATCATTAGAATAAGGAGTTATATCCACACTAGAATCAGTTATTGAAAATTTATTCTTTGTAGAATCACTGTGTGATGTCCTTGTAACACTAGCACCGTACATATGATAGTAGTCTGGTGTAACGGGAGAACTAACGAGATCTCCTTGTTGTACTTTTCTGGTGACTTTCACCCATTCTTGATTTAAGGTAAAAACATTATCAACTCCCACTAGAGCGTCTTTGTTATAAATCCAGAAAATTTTAAAATCAAAAGTTTGAGAACCTTCTGCGGTATTATCTTCGTTTAGCGCATCATCACCAGAAAGGTTTGCAAATGACGGAATAATCTGATCGGAGTAATTTACACTGGTTCTGTTGAAAAATCTGGTAGACACTTTCGGACTATTTACGATTGCGCCGCCGACAGTATTGCGAGTGGCAACGTGTGGTTCAGCAATTAATTCAAGTGGCTTTGTCGGATCATAACCATCTACATCTAAACTGATTGTTCTAGAAAATGAAGCAGTTTGTTCTGTTAGTGTATCTGAAGTGTCAAATAGTGATGTAATTTCAACTTCTTCTTGCGTAAATGTAAATTTATTAAAATATACAAATGTTGAATCTTTGTATGGAATACTTTGATCGGGGGTATCATAGACATAAGTAGATAAAGCCTTTCCAACAGTAGAATCCGTCGAGATGTCAACTCTATCTATATCTTGCGGAGTTATTTCATATGATTCAATACTATTTTGAATGTTCTCCGTGGGGGTTAAGTTTATCTCTCCCCAAGTAGAGATGTCTGCAAAAGTAGAACCAAAAACTTCAAGCACATTATCGTCATATGGTGTAACTATTTCTTCCGAATAGGCAACAAGTTTATAAGTGAAATCTTGACTGACATCTGGAGAGGTAACCCAAGTATGTCCAGCATCGTAATCAATTTCAAAATCTACCACATAAAACTCGCCACTTTTAGTAATAGAACTTATTTCACGAATAGAACCACTCTTAACCTCTAGAGGTTTACCGACGAGGCTGGCATTGTCGATTAAACTCTTGTCATTTGCGATGACCTTACCAGTAGTACTTAAAGAATTTCCAGATTTACTGTAACCTATTCGCAACGCAAGAGCCAAATAGGGTTTTGAATTTGTGTAGTAATTATCAAAGTCTGTAGTGTTTTTAAATCTAATCCTCTTGCCAGAAAGACCATATTCACCAGTGATGTTCTCAATGGTACCTTCAGTTGGAAGAATTCCAAAATTTGTATGACTAGACAAATCGTTCATTACAGTTGAGAATGGTCCATAGGTAACAGTGTTAGTTACACTTGCACTAAAAGTTGGTGAACCAGAGCCTAAGATAAATCCACCATTTAGATCATCTAAGTTGTTCGACGTGCCAAGAGTTTCTCCGTGAGTATTGCTATAAATCTCATCAACGACAAGCGTAACATCGGAAAGGTACATTGCCTCATTAGAAATGTGAGAATTCCAAGCAACAGTGTTTACATCTAAATCAGCCGAACCGTAAGTGTCTTGTGTTTGTTCACCCACTTTAGTGGTGTCTATTGCATTTGTAACAGTCTCGGTTACCGTCCCTTGAATTGTATATGCAGCGGAATGATCGTTGCTGTACTCTGCATCTCCGTCAGAGAATGCAAAACTAAGCTGACTTACACCTGTGTTGCTAAAGCCATGAGTAAGAGATGTCATAGTGCCTGATTTGGGAAATTTGTGAAGAACCCCAGGGAAATTTTGGCTATTCACGGAAC
>Ga0163110_10000830_pt1 | contig 15145 bp, 11 predicted proteins | sample CRUFie1St17metaG_FD_108703 | JGI IMG/M metagenome (GOLD analysis project Ga0163110, IMG submission 108703) | Marine microbial communities from the Costa Rica Dome - CRUD Field 142mm St17 metaG | ecosystem: Environmental > Aquatic > Marine > Oceanic > Photic zone | place: Costa Rica: the Eastern...
GAGGAGCACGAGGAGCACGAGGAGCACGAGGAGCACGAGGAGAAATAACAGCTCTCCCTCTGAGGTCTCTCCTTCCTTCTCTCTCGATCAGGCTACGTAAAGCAGCTCGACCCACTGATCGGGAGAAGCTTACATGGTGACAACCCATCTTGGGCGCTCCACCGGCGCCCTCCCCATGTCTCATCCCCGGCCCTTCCAACTACATCCAGACGACAACGTCGTCGTGGCCAGCGGAGTTCTGGAGGCAGGCCAACCCGTGCATGGCTGCAAGGTCAAACCTCGCAGTCGGATCCCCGGGGGACATAAAATGGCGATCTCCAAGATCTCTGCCGGCCACAACGTCTTTAAGTTTGGACAGGTAATCGGTCAGGCAAGCTGCCCAATTCTTCCGGGAGATCACGTCCACGAGCAGAATCTCGCAATGGCGGAATATTCCAGTGACTATGCCTTTGCCGAGGATGCCTCTGTCACAGAGGTTATCCCAGAGAACCAACGGTCTACCTTTATGGGATACCGCCGTGACGATGGAAGAGTTGGCACCCGCAACTATGTCGGCATTCTGACCTCCGTTAATTGCTCTGCCACGGTGGCATCACTTATCGCGAAGGAGGTTGAAAAGCGGGCAGTCCTTGATGATTTTCCGAACGTTGATGGCGTGGTGGCACTGACGCATGGCGCTGGCTGCGCGGTGAGCACAAGAAACGAGGGATTCCGCATGCTGCAACGAACAATCTGGGGGCATGTCCGTCACCCCAATTTTGGATCGGTTCTCATGGTGGGACTAGGTTGCGAAGCTAATCAGATTCCGCTCATGGTGGAGCACTTTGGAAAACCTCCTGAGGGAAGCTTCCACCTTGAAACTATTCAACATCATGGGGGGACCCGGCAGACGATCGACTCATGTCTTGAGCGTCTGCATAATGAAATCCTACCCCATGCGAATAAAGCACGGCGCGAGCCTGTTCCTGTCAGCGAAATCTGTCTAGCTCTGCAATGTGGAGGTTCAGATGGGCTCTCAGGAATCACCGCCAACCCGGCTCTGGGTCTGGCAGTAGATCAGCTCATCAAGCAGGGTGGCTCCGCCATCCTCGCCGAAACCCCAGAAGTCTACGGCGCGGAACATCTTCTTACCAGAAGGTCCGCAAATCCGGAGGTTGGCAAAAAACTGGTCTCCCTCATCCGTTGGTGGGAGGATTATGTCGCCAAGCTCGACGGCCATATTAGTAATAATCCGGCTCCAGGCAATAAACTCGGAGGTCTCACTACCATTCTCGAGAAGTCCCTCGGAGCGATCAGCAAGGGTGGAACAACAACTCTGCAGTCCGTCCTTCGATACGCTGAACCGGTAGTCGGGTCTGGACTTCACTTCATGGACAGCCCCGGATACGATCCGATGTCCATCACCGGGGAAGTTGCATCCGGCGCTAACCTGATCTGCTTCACCACGGGCCGGGGCTCGGTCTATGGGAACAAACCCTGTCCCTCGATTAAGATTGCGAGCAACTCTACCATGTTCCGGCGGATGGAGGATGACATGGACCTCAACGCAGGAACCATCGCAGATGGCATTGAAAACCACCCGGATGTGGCTAACCGAATACTGGAAAGAATCGTTGAGGTAGCAGGAGGATCCCGCACCAAATCTGAAATTCAGGGTTTTGGAGATCATGAATTCGTCCCCTGGAGTATCTCTGCGATCACCTGACAAGAGATTACAAGGAGGCGGATTGAGGCTTCCCGACCGACGAACTTGGTCTAACCTCCCCGCCATGTCCAACTACTCTCTCTCCGGCCACGTCGCCCTTGTTACCGGAAGCAGTAAGGGCCTCGGAGCCTCAATTGTCCGGAACCTCGCCTCAGCAGGGGCCTCGGTTGCTGTCAACGCCTTCAATAACATTGATCGCGCCCAGAAACTTGCAGATGACATTAACGCAGAGGGAGGAAAAGCGATCGCAGTCGCCGCAGATATCACAGATGCCCCGCAAGTTGCCTCACTGGTCGAGGAGGTGGCCTCCCGAATGGGACCCATTGATATCGTTGTCCCTAATGCCACCGGCCCTCAACCTCACAAGCCAATTGAGGAATACGACGAAGCGTTTTACCAAGAGATGTACGAGTTCTTTATCAAGAGCCCCTTCCTTCTTGCGCAGGCTACCCTCCCCTCCATGAAAGAGAATCGATGGGGAAGATTCGTCAATATCATCAGCGAAGTCTTCTCCGCCTCCGTTTCCGACTTTTCTGCATATGTCGCCGCAAAAGGAGGACAGATTGGCTGGTCCCGTTCCATGGCCCGGGAACTGGCACCCTTTGGAATCACCGTCAACATGGTTGGCCCCGGATGGATTCCCGTGGAGCGCCATGCCGATGACCCACAGGACAAGAAAGACGCCTATCTTTCACAGATTCCTGTTGGCCGTTGGGGCGTTCCTGATGACGTTGCACACGCCGTTCGGTTTTTCTGCCTGGAGGAAGCCTCCTTCATTACCGGGCAGACCCTTTATGTGAACGGCGGCATGACGCCGTGGTAGTCCGTAATATTATCTCTCTCAGCTCAAGGCGCATTCGTCTTAAGTCTGAAATATACGCTGTAAATCACATTTAAACCTGATCTGTTCGCGCCGCTGATTTTGCTCGCAAACCCGGCCCGGCCTCTTAAAGATTCTGAGTCCAAACAGAAAACACCTCATGAGTAAAAAGCTTTGCCTCACCCTCCTCGGGCTCATTCCAATCATCGTTCTGACCAGCCTCCTTAATAGTTGCGGAAAGAAAAGTAGTAGCGGAAAAGTGCGCCTTGCTTTCGTTACCAATGCTTCTGCAGACTTCTGGGCCTACGCTCAGGCAGGAGTTCAGAAGGCAGAGAGTGAGTTCGACGATATTGAAGTCGAATTCAAGGTAGGCGACGGCACACCTGCGAAGCAGCGCGAGCTTGTAGAGGCTCTCCTGGTACGCGGTGTAAAAGGTATCGCCATAAGCCCCACTAACCCTAGTGGCCAAAAGGAAATGCTCAATGAGTGGGCCGAAAAAGCTTCCCTCATCACTGTCGATAGCGACGCGGTTGACTCAGATCGCAAATTCTACCTCGGAACTGATAACGTTGCAGCTGGAAAAAAGGCCGGTGAGCTTCTTAAGGAAGCCCTTCCCGATGGAGGCAAAGTCATGGCCTTTGTTGGACTCGGTGATCAGGCCAATGCTGTGGAACGGTATCAAGGGCTACGCGAGGCCGTGGAGGGAACCGAGATTGAAATCCTTGATCTCCGAACCGACGAGGTTGACTTCGGAAAAGCTCGCCGTAATGCCGAAGACACCCTGACAAAGCACCCCGATATTGCGGGCATGGTCGGCCTCTGGTCCTACAACGCGCCTCTCATTCTGGAAGCCGTGAAGGACAAGGGTGTTCTCGACAAGGTCAAGATCATCGGCTTCGACGAGGATCCTCGCACCCTCAAGGCTATTGATGCCGGTGAAATTCATGGAACCGTTGTCCAGAAACCCTACGAGTTTGGCTATCAGGCGGTAGTCGCTCTGCGTGCCATGGTCGTGGGGGGGCAAACTCCCAAGGACCTTGAAGTTCCTGACACCAATCAGAAATTTATTGAGACTCTTACGATTCGTAAAGGAGAGGGCCTTAACTACCTGAAGAAGTGCGACGCTTGGAAACAATCCATCAGTAAATAGTAAGTCCGCTCTACCTCGAGCTCCAATGCAAGACCCCGCCAAGCGCGTGAAGGTTCTCCAAATGGAGAATATCACGAAACGCTTCCCCGGGGTGACGGCCCTCGACCAAGTCAACTTCGACATCATGGAGGGCGAAGTTGTTGCCCTTATCGGAGAAAATGGGGCCGGAAAGTCGACATTAATGAAAGTCCTCGGAGGCGTACATCAGCCGGACGAGGGAACGATTACAGCGTCTGGTTCGCCTGCCGTTATCCGCTCCGTTGCAGATGCTGACTCGCTGGGGGTAGGGTTCGTGCATCAGGAACTCAACGTCCTAGACAACCTCGATGTCGGGGCAAACGTCTTCCTCGGTCGGGAACCACACCACCTCGGCCTGATAAACCGCCGCAAGATAAAGGCGGACACGCAACCGTATCTCGATACTCTTGGTCTGGATGCTTCTCCCGATACTCCGCTTTCCAAGCTCTCCATAGGCCAACAACAAATGGTCGAAATCGCCAAGGCCCTTTCAAAGGAGGCGAAGATCATCATCATGGATGAGCCTACCTCAAGTCTCACCCTCTCGGAAACTGAAAGACTCCTGAAGGTAATAGGTGACCTGTCCGAGCAAGGCATCGCAGTTATCTACATCTCCCATCGCCTCGGTGAGGTAACTCAGTGCGCCCACCGTGTTGTGGCTCTGCGTGATGGAAAAAATGCAGGCGAACTGCAGCGCGGCGAAATCAATCACGACGCCATGGTCAGCCTGATGGTTGGTCGAGACCTCAAGCGCACCCCCCTTACTACAAGTGATCATGAGACGGTTCCACGGCGTCTTGTCGTCTCCAATCTTCGTACTGCGCTCTATCCGGAATGTTCATCCAGTTTTGAAATTTCAGGAGGTGAAATCCTGGGGATGGCAGGACTTGTCGGAGCGGGACGATCTGAACTTGCCCAGGCTACTTTCGGAGTTGACCCTGCTCTCGGCGGATCAGTATCGGTCGACGGCACCACGATAAAAAGAGGCGCAGCCAGGCAATCTATCAAAGCTGGCATTTATCTTGCTCCCGAAGACCGCAAACTTACCGGACTCGTTCTGGAATTTGATATCACTCAGAACATTTCCCTCGCTGACCTTTGGAACCACTCTTCCGGTATCGGCTTGATTGACCGTAATGCGGAGCGCACCGTGGCAGAACGGCAAATTGAGCGCCTGAAAATCAAGACTCCATCTGCATCAACCGCCGCTATTACTTTAAGCGGAGGAAATCAGCAGAAGGTTGTCCTCGGTAAATGGCTCTCGATGAAACCCAAGGTCATTATCTTTGATGAACCCACCCGCGGAATCGATGTCGGGGCCAAGGCGGAAATCTATAAACTGATGCGGGAACTTGCCCGCAATGGAGTCGCCATCTGGATGATATCCAGTGATATGGAAGAGGTTCTGGGGATCAGTGACCGTATTGTCGTGATGCACGAGGGACGGATTACCGGAGAACTCGAACGCGACGAATTTGGTGAGGAGGCAATTATGCATCTCGCCGTAGGGCATTCCAAAACCGAAGCCAACTAATACAACACTTCTATGGCCAACCCCCTATTACGCTACGCCGGCCGACACCGCCGTGAAACAGGCATGCTCGGTCTCTTGTTCATTCTCGTAGTCATAACCAGCCTTGGCACGATAGAGGAGGGCATCGATGGCCTCTTCGGCAGCAAGTTCCTTACTCCGGACAATCTTAAGAATGTAGCCCGAACGATCGGCATCTATGGCATTTTCAGTATTGGGGTTGGCATCGTGATTATCACTGCCGGCATCGACCTGTCGGTAGGCTCCCTCATGGCGCTTCTCGGTGTCTTTTTCCTCTTTCTTGTCACCCCGCCCGGTATGAGGCCCGACTCCGCAATCGCCCGAGGTATTCCCGAAGTGAGCTGGCCCATGGCCGTTTTATGGGTCCTCCTTCTCGGAACGCTGCTGGGGTTACTCCATGGTATTCTCGTCGGAAAACTCAAGCTTCAGCCCTTCGTTGTCACCCTCTGCGGACTTCTCTCCTACAGGGGCCTTGCTCGCTTCTACGCAAACGACACTACTGTCAATGTCGGAGATGCCTCTCAGGATTTGAGTTTTGCGCGCAAACTTGGAGATGGAACACTTGGAGACGTTCTCATAAGCGATGGTCAGAAAGGTATCCTGCATAGCATTCCGATGACGTTTGTCTATCTGATCATCTTTGCCGTTATCACCACCATAATTCTCCACCGTTCTGTTCTGGGGCGCTATATTTTCGCGGCAGGCCGCAACGAACTCGCGACGAAATACTCAGGCATCAACACAGGCCTTGTCATTGCTATTGCCTACCTAATCGCTGGTTTCTGCACCGCCTTCTCCGCCATTCCCTTCTGTATTTATACGGGCTCTGTTCAGCCCACCAGCCATGGAGCTTTCTTTGAACTGTACGCCATCGCTGCCGCGGTTCTTGGGGGATGCAGCCTGCGTGGAGGTGAAGGTTCGATTCCTGGTATACTCATTGGCACTGCTATTCTGATTGTTCTCCGGAATATGGTGAATCTTCTGGGCTACCCCACACCGCTCAGTGATGCGATTACGGGGGGAGTGATCTTCGTTGGCGTCATCATAGATCAGCACGGAGCCACCGGCTTGAAGAAACTCTTCAAACGCAAGGTAAAGGCAGGCTAAGCAGGGCTCTTTCGACCGGGTATTGTTGAAATTGTCCTGAGAATACTTTCTCCCACTTCTCCTCATCAACCCATCTCCACACGGATGGAGCAGCTCCTTCCGGCGACCTCCCTGAAGTTATACTGGTCGTGGACCACTTCATCCAGATTCATCAGGTCCTTAATCAGGAGAGCAATCCCATACCTTGTTATCCGGCAAGCAGAGCTCACTAGCCCTCCTGAGCTAGGCGTGGCGCTGTCCCAGCCATATCCCACCCAGGAGCCCTACAAGGTGAGCCTCCCACGAGATATGGTCCCCTTCAGGGAAAACCCCTCCAATCATCCCTCCATAAACTACGGCAACCACAATACCTACTACGGCCCACACCAGGCGACGCCCCCATATTGCACGGGCGAGAATATACCCAAAGTAAGAGTAAACTAAACTACTCGCTCCAATATGAACTGATTTCGCCTGCCCTAGATCCGCAATCAGCCAGGTCCCTATCCCACTAATCAGGGCAAGGGTGAGAGTCGTCGTCGCGAATCTTCTTCCTTCCGCCAGAATTACAATCATTCCCAGTCCTAGTGTAGCGATGGTGTTATCCAGGAGGTGATCCCAGTTTGCGTGGAGCCACGGCATGCAGATGACTCCTCTCAGTCCTGTAAGACTGCGCGGGACCACCCCAAACTGGTCCAAATTCAACTTGAAATACCAATCGATGAGCTCGACGAGCCAAGCTATGACAATGAGGGCAGCAAGAAAGCCAAGGCCTGGATGGCCTTTTTTACCCCTACCCCCGGTTCGAGCTTCTAATTTTCTCATCCTCATTCGCCAATCGGAATATCATTGAGCCTGACAAACAGGTTTTCACAGTTCCCATAGTATGCCTCGACCACGGACAACTTGAAACCTTCAACTTGAACCCTGAGACTTTTACCATGCGAACCCGCTTCGCCCCCAGCCCTACAGGGCCAATGCACCTCGGCCACGCTTATGCCGCTCTCGTAGCCCGGGAGGCTGCGAACTGTGGAGATGGTGTGTTTCTTCTCCGGTTTGAGGATATTGACCGGTCCCGGGTACGACCCGAATACTACTGCTTGATCGAAGAGGATCTTCAATGGATGGGACTCGAGTGGAGAGAAGAGCCCGTGCGACAATCTGACCGGCTCGAGGTCTACTCCAGCGCTCTCACTACCCTCGAGGAGCAAGGCCTCATTTATCCATGTTTCTGCACCCGGCGGGCGATCGCCGACGAGGTATCGCGTATGACGAATGCTCCCCATGGTCCCGGGGGGACTGTGTATCCAGGAACCTGCAGAAAAATCAGTGCCGATGAACGAGCGGAGAAAATCGCAATGAAAACACCTCATTCGTGGCGCCTGCACTCGGCCAAAGCCGCCGAGATCTGCGGGCAACTCACCTTCCGTGACCTCATCCACGGCGTTATCCCTGTCCGCGCAGACAGCCTTGGAGACGTTGTTCTCGCCCGTCGTGATATCGCTACCTCATACCATCTCGCGGTCGTGACAGACGATGCTGAACAGAAAATTACCCTTGTTACCAGGGGCGAAGACCTTCTTTCCTCAACGCATATCCACAGGGTTCTGCAGAACCTTCTCGGCTACCCGGAGCCTCTCTATCTTCATCATAAGCTCGTCTGCGACGAAAAAGGGAATCGGCTGGCTACCCGCGACAAGGCTCTCTCCCTCGCTAGCCTCAGAGCCTCGGGATTCAGTCGCGACCAGCTCCTCGCAAGGCTCCCTCCCATACCCGCTCTCCCACGAAACCTTACCAGTGAAACTTGAATCTTTCCTCTTCCACCCTAAAAGAGAGCCATGGACGACACCAAGATCACGCTCAACACCTCCAAAGGCGCCATCGATATCTCGCTATTTTCAGGCGACACCCCTATCACCTGTGCCAGCTTTCTGAACCTCGCTAAGAAGGGTTTTTATGACGGCCTGATCTTTCACCGAGTGATCAAAGACTTCATGATTCAGGGTGGATGCCCCGAGGGTTCTGGGCGAGGCAACCCTGGTTATCAATTTGAAAACGAGTGCCTCCCTCATCGCAGCCACGATAGTGCCGGAAAGCTCTCCATGGCCAATGCGGGACCAAATACAAATGGCAGCCAGTTTTTCATTACGCATACTGCAACCCAGTTCCTCGACGGGAAACACACCGTCTTTGGTGAAGTTACGGGAGGACAGGAGGTCGTCGATGCGATTGCTACTGCCACTACCGGGCCAGGCGATCGACCAGCTGAGGATATCACAATTGATTCAGTGACCATTCACGATTCCACCGAAGACCTCTTCGAGGCCCAAAAATCGCGGATTGCTGATTGGAATGCAGCAATGGCCTAGAGCGCGCACGAACAGTCTTATTTCCTCAGAAGCTCTAGTCTCTTCTCAAGCTGCTGCAGTTTACCCTTCACATTCCGGAGTTCTTCCAGAACTTCGTCCAGTTCCTTGTCTCGTTTGTCACCCTGATCGGACGGGGCAGGATCGGAGGGCCCTTCCGCCACTGGTGGCTCGGCAGACTTCTTGGCATTCATCTCGTCCACGGATGAAAGCAACTTGCGGATGTCCGAGGCGGGAATGGCCAGAGTTTTCACGCGCCCAGCCCGGGAAACATTAATTCCAATACAGCGCCCCTGAAGATCCAGCAGGGGACCTCCACAGACCGCAGGAGAAATTGGCATGTCATGCTGTAAAGCAAGCGGAAAGCCCGATAACCTTTCTGACAAGGGACCACTCATCTCGTTCATTCTTCTAAACCTGTCAGAGCTCTGCTCCTGAGGGCGGGCGGCAAGCTTGACCTTGACCTTATCCACCTTCTCACCTCGTTGGTAGGTGAATTCTACTTTGTCCCCCGCGCGATATGTTCGGATCTTACTTCCAAAGGCAAATGGGTCTTGGAGGGCTATCCCGTCGACATGCGTAATAACATCATTTGCCTGCAAGCCCGCTTCTTCTGCAGGGCTCCCATTGACAATGCGGACAATTTCGACTCCGTTTTCACCCTCTCCAGCCTGAATTCCAAGGAACCCAATTTCGCCCAGGGCCCGTGGCAGCACACTCACCAAGCCAATCCCAAGGGGGGACCCATCCGAATCCGGTGAGGTCAGTAATGTTCCTACCGGGGATTTTTTCTTCCCCACCCACTTCACTGGCTCCAATCCTTCCGAAGACCCTTGATACAGAGCGAGGTCACGCTTCGGAAACCGCTTGATGAGCTTGAGAGATATTTGTCCCTCTTCGCCCTTGCGTGACACCTCCCCTTCGAGTGTCTCGACGTTCTTGGTTAGAATATGCCCCTCGTCAGAAACGACAGTTCCAAGGGCGGCTGGTTTTCCATTCACTCCTATGGCCACGACTGAGCGTGCTGCTTTACTGGTCACCGGCTGAAGCGACTTCATCGCAGACGCGAAGAAATCATCTGGCCCGCTCTGGATCTCCATCTCGAGCATATCGCGGAGAGCTTCCGGACCGATTGAATCCGCCATCTCCCGCAGAGCCTTCTCGAGTTCGGCCATCCCCCCCAGGTTTTTCAGATCTTCCTCATCCAAATCCAGATTGCCCCTGCGAAGTGATTCCCTGAGCAGCTTTTCAAGATCCAGCCCAGCCCCCTGCTCCTTGTCTTCTTCCTTTTCGCCCTCTTCACTAGGCTGGGCCGAGTCCTCGGCCGCGTCTTTCTCCTCATCGGACTCTTCCTCACTAGGGGGAGAACCAAGAAGGTCGCCCAGACGAGCCAGCTTTACCTTGACCTCATTTTTCTCACCCCCCCTCCGGTAGGAGATTGTTAAAGTATCGCCAGAATCATACTCGCCGACAACTTCAATCAACTGCTCCGGACTGTCGACAGCTTTTCCGTTAATTTCCGCAACGACATCTCCAGCCTGTAATCCGGCTTTTTCAGCTGGTGAATTTTCCATTACCCCCTCCAGAGACACTCCCCCATCTTCGGCCGAACCGGCCAAATTGATTCCAAGGACCGGGCGCTCAGGATCGACCTGTCGCTCACCTCCTGCAAAACGCGCGCCGGTTCGCTTCCCTGCAATCATCTCATCCCAGCTCCCAAGGAATACTCCGATGGGAACATGCCTGTTTTCGCTGAGAGTAGATCCAATGTTGGAATGAATTCCTATTACCTCTCCCTTCAAGTCAAAGAGAGGCCCACCAGAGTCCCCTCCGACGACCGCGCAGTCCGTAGTAACAAACTGCCCATTACCTAATACCCGGCCAAGTCGCACTGGCGGAGACCGCATCGAATCAAAGCCTCCGGGGTGACCAAATGCTACACACCACTCATTCCGCAAAAGACCCTTGCTTTCTCCTACCTTCACGAAAGGGTAACTTCCCTCTTCGGTAATCCGAACCATGGCAGCATCTCTGTCGTAATCTCCACCGAGCTTTTCAGCCTTCACCCGCTTTCCGTCAGGAAAAATGACGATCACATCGTCCGAGAGGGACGCCACCACATGAGCTGCGGTCAGGACTAATCCCTCTTCACTGACGATCACCCCACTTCCTGCTCCACCGCCCCCGGTTGAAACGAGTGAAACCGTAGCCGCTGCACTCCTATCCGAGAGAGCGACTAGCCTCTTGCTCAGCTTCCGAAGATCGGCCAATCCGTCCACTAAAGGAGCGACCTCCATTTTTTGGGCGGCAGCGGGAACGGAGTGCCCGATCGTGAGAAAAGCCGCCAGTGAGAGGGCGACTAGGGATTTAAGATTGATCTTCATTCTGGAGGTAAGGTGCTGTTTGTGCGCGATGCGGGATGATAGCCTGCATAACCCAAGCGTTATGAACGCCCGTTTCTGTTGACAATAGATTTCCGATTCCCTTCGGCGTCAACTGATGGTTCGGGCAGATTTGTCCAAAACTAGTTGAAATTGAGGCTTTTAATACAAAAAGTCACCCTGGACTTCTTCCTCCCGCCGGAATCAGGTTGCAATGTGACCCTTTGGCTACCTTGCTCAAATGGTCAAAAGCCTTGCCCCTTGCTGACAATCACGCAACCTCCGCGCCGTGCTGACCATTCAGCAACTCCGCGTAGAGGTCGGAGCCCGTGTCCTGTTTGACGGGCTCTCTTTCGTTTTGGGTAAGCAAGACAGGATTTCCTTTGCTGGACCCAACGGTGCCGGAAAATCTACTTTGATGAAATGTCTCGCCGGGGTGATCGAGCCCAATGCCGGTCAAATTACCCGCCCGAAAGGCCACCGAACCGGTTATCTACCGCAGGATGGAATCCACCTGTCCGGTCATTCTCTCTGGGAGGAGGCAGAATCGGCATTCGTGGAGGCCAGGCAGCTACAGCGTGAGATCGAACAGAACTCCGCACAACTCGACGATCTTGATCCGGGCACTTCTTCCTACTCGGATCTCCTTCAGAAAATCGGAGAGTTGGAACTAAGTCTCGAGCACTTTGATCCAAGCAGGATCAAACCGCGAATCGAATCTGTCCTTGGTGGACTTGGTTTTCAGCGCGATGACTTCCAACGTGACTGCGGGGAATTTTCCGGTGGCTGGCAGATGCGAATCGCAATGGCCAAACTCTTTCTGCAGGAGCCCGATGCCCTCCTCCTCGACGAGCCCACCAATCATTTGGACGTGGATGCGCAGCGCTGGATGGAGTCCTTCTTGCGAGACTACAAGGGGACGATTGCAATCATTTCACATGATCGCTCTCTTCTTGATGAACTGACGACCCGAACCATAGCGTTTGAGCGCGGACAGGCCGCTGAGTATGCGGGAAATTATTCCTTCTTCGTAAAAGAATCCGCCCTGCGCCGCGAAATTCTCGAAAAACAATACCGGGCGCAACAGCGTGAGATCGATAAAACTGAACGTTGGATCAACCGCTTCCGCGCCAAGAATACAAAAGCCTCTCAGGTTCAGAGCCGAATCAAGCAACTCGAGAAGATGGAGCGAATCGTCCTCGAGGACCAAGAAGAGGCCATGAACTTTACCTTCCCTCCTCCTCCCCCAAGTGCTCACTGCGTAGCTAAAATCGAGGGAGGCGCTCAGCGCTATGGTAGCCTTACTGTCTTTGAGGACTTTGACTTCGAGATAACGAGAAGTCAGAAAATTGCGGTTGTTGGCCCAAACGGGGCTGGGAAATCAACATTTTGCCGGATGATTACCGGCAAGGAATCCCCCGCCGATGGCTCCCTCGAACTGGGATCGAAAGTCCTTCCCTCCTTTTTCTCGCAGACACATGCCGATGAGCTGGATCCCGAACAAACGGTCCTTCAGACCGTTGAGGCAGCCGCAAGCCGGGAAAACATGTCCCACGTACGTAACCTCCTTGGATGCTTCCTCTTCCGGGGGGACGATGTTTTCAAACGGGTTGGGGTCCTCTCAGGCGGCGAGCGCTCACGCGTAGCACTCGTTCAGATGCTCGTCCGGCCTGCCAACTTCCTCATTCTTGACGAACCCACCAACCATCTCGATATGCAGTCACAGGAGGTCCTGCAGGACGCTCTGACTCAATATCCCGGCACCATCATCATTGTCTCTCACAACCGTTCATTTCTGGATCCTGTTGTGGAGCGCACCCTTGAATTCAGGCAGGGAAAACAGCCAAGGCTCTACCATGGGAACCTGAGCTATTATCTGGACAAGGTAGCAGAAGATGAGCGCCGCGGGGGTAATTCCAGCCCAGCACCCGCTGGGGATGGAACCGCTTCAACGAAGGAAGGGGCGCTGACAAGAAAAGAAGAACGACGCCGCGAGGCAAAAGTTCGCCAGCAAAGAAACCTCGTTCTCAAGCCACTCGAGGAGCAACTTGAAAAACTGGAGACCACGATAACGGAATTCGAGTCTGCTAAGGAAACTCTCACCGAACACATGTCCAAGCCTGAGGTAGCAAGCGACCCCGAGGAGCTACGAAAAACCAGTGAAGCCTTCCAAGCTGTTGGCGGTCAGCTTGAAAAGGCCTACAGTGAATGGTCTCAACTTTCCGACGAAGTCGAGACCATGCGGAAGAAGCTCGAAGCCACCAATCTCTGAACTTATCACTGCAGCGAAAACCGGAAGGGGACGTGCACCCGCGAACTTACCGGCTTTCCGTTCTTCATCGCTGGAGAAAAAGACCAGCGCTTTACGGCTGCGATCGCTGTGGAATCAAGCAAAGGGCTTCCGGAAGAGTTAAGTATACGAACGGACCCAACACGTCCCCGACTACCGATCTGGACGTCCAGCATCACCCGCCCCTCTACCTTGTCTCGCCGGGCGGTCCGCGGGTAATCTGGCTGGTAGCGCCGAAGAACCCGAGCAGGCTGGGACGATCCCCGTACTGGAATCGCGTCAGGGACAGAGCGGGCCTGGCTTCGAGCTTTCGGCTTTGATTCGGATTGCGGAGGGTCGGCGACTTTCTTTCTGAGAGGACTCGAACCTTCAGGATCAAGCTCCACCAGAATGCCCGAATCATAAGGCTCGACCCGATCCAGAGGTGGCTCAGGCCCACGAGGAATCTCCGTCTGTACAGCTGGCACAGGAATCGGCATTACAAGCCGGGGAGCGACAGGGGGCGTCCTGGTCAAAGAGGGGCTCTCAGGCACCACCTCTTCAACGACCTCCAGCTTGTCCACCAAGCGGGTGATGCCGATGACCGGAGCATCGAATTCTGGCTCCACCAGAATACCGGGAAGGATCCAAGAGTGTAACCCCACGGTAGCAAGACTGAGAGCCGCGGAAGCAATGAGCGACGAGAGCCAGAAGGGGAAAGGCCGAGCCTCACAAGATTTGATCGGCTTGCTCTCTACGAGGTTCAGGTCCACTGGCTTACTCTTGTCCCGGCCAAACCAGCCATCAGGATGTGGAGACGGGCAACTCACAGTTTCGGCTGGAATGGTGGCTTAGCCTGATGACCACCGTCAACAAGGAAGCGCTAAGAACACCCTGATGAGCAATTTCTATCCTTTTATGTGGGCAACTCTGGCTCATCTGGGACTTGAAGCTCTGGCTCGGATGGACGCGGGGAACCAGGGGGCAGATCCGCTGTATCAACATCCTCTACCTGCTTTGCTGTGCTCGACTCCTGCTCACTCTGTTCACAGGGCTCAGCCAGATCTCCAGACTGCTTAACTTCAACCTCTGAGGTATCTTTCGGGGGCTCCGTGGGCTCCGTTTCCCCGGAGGGGGCTGGGCGTTTGCTTTTACTTCGCTTGCCGGATTTTTCTTCCGTGACAGAACCTTCGAGCTCAGCGCCGCCTCCCTTGGTTTCCTTTTTGGCACGGTGGATAGTGCTGTCCGCCATCAGCAGGAGATAGCCCTGATTGAGTAGCCAATGCAGGTCATGATACCAGTCCGCCTTGTCGTTATCATCGATTCCCTCCGGAAGCACATCCTTCCAAAGAAGCTCCAACTTGCGGCCCGAATGTGTTGTGACCCAGTTGAGCAGCGTCAGAGGGCGGTCTGCAATGACGATCTCCTCTGGAACAGGATGGGGCCGTGAGGGCCCAGCCTTCAACTTCCGCTTCCACTTAAAGACTGCCACATGGCGCCCGGAAAGTTGCCGACAAAGGATAGGGGTCAATTTGCCGGGATACCGGCGCTCCTCTGCCACGGTATGCCTCAGAAGAGTCAGCAGTCCGGGGGACAACAAATTGCCTTTGATATTCCCCCCAACCCAAGCCCGGCCGGTTTCTTGAAAAGCCTGCTCAAAATGGTGCTCAACAAAATGTCTCTCGACCTGTTTTGGATCCTCAAGATAAGGGGCCTTCTGCTCTGAAGGAAGTTCTGCCGCAGTTTCTGCAGTTTCCGCAACATCCTTCACTGAAGGACTGAGTAAACCATCAAGGCA
>Ga0163110_10000832_pt1 | contig 15144 bp, 6 predicted proteins | sample CRUFie1St17metaG_FD_108703 | JGI IMG/M metagenome (GOLD analysis project Ga0163110, IMG submission 108703) | Marine microbial communities from the Costa Rica Dome - CRUD Field 142mm St17 metaG | ecosystem: Environmental > Aquatic > Marine > Oceanic > Photic zone | place: Costa Rica: the Eastern...
AACTCTCCAGCACCACCAGCTCTGAAATCAACCTCCCCTACATCATGCCTGTGGACGGCGTGCCCAAGCACTTGGTGCGCAGCCTGACCCGTGCGAAGTTTGAGCAGTTGGTCGACAGCCTCGTGAAACGCTCCATCGAGCCTTGCATGAGCGCTTTGAAGGCCGCCGGCCTCGACAAGGGCGACATCGACGAAGTCATCCTCGTGGGTGGCTCCACGCGCATCCCTGCTGTGCAGGATGCGGTGAAAGCCTACTTCGGCAAGGAGCCTTCCAAGGGCGTGAACCCTGACGAGGTGGTGGCCGTGGGTGCCGCCATCCAAGGCGGTGTCTTGACAGGCGATGTCAAGGACGTCCTCCTCTTGGACGTGACGCCTTTGTCCCTCGGCATTGAAACGATGGGCGGCGTGTTCACCAAGCTCATCGACGCCAACACGACGATTCCCACCAAGAAGTCGGAAACGTTTTCGACAGCCAGCGACAACCAGCCCAGCGTGGAAATCCACGTTTTGCAAGGTGAGCGCGCCATGGCTGCGGACAACAAGACCATCGGTCGCTTCCACTTGGCGGACATTCCACCCGCACCTCGCGGCGTACCTCAAATTGAGGTGACGTTCGACATTGACGCCAACGGCATCATCAATGTGGGCGCCAAGGACAAGGCCACCGGCAAAGAGCAGAGCATCAAGATCGAGGCGTCCAGCGGACTCAGCGAGGAAGAAATCGCACGCATGAAGGCGGACGCAGAAGCCAACGCCGATGCGGATGCCCAAGCCAAGGAGCGCGTCGACGTGTTGAACCAGGCCGACGGTTTGGTCTTCCAAACAGAGAAGCAGCTCAAGGAATTTGGTGACAAGATTCCCGCAGACAAGATGGCGCCCATCAACGAGGCCCTCGAGAACCTCAAGAAGGCGCACGGTGCGCAAGACGTGGACGGATGCAAATCCGGCATCGAAGCGCTGAACACCGCCTTCCAGGCCGCGAGCCAAGAAATGTATGCTGCCCAACAAGCTGCAGGTGGTGCTGACGCAAGCGCCGCTGGAGATGCGGGTGCATCTGCGGACGGCGATGCCGAAGTCACCGATGTGGATTTTGAAGAAGTGAAGGAAGGATAACCCCCTCAGATGTGAACAGAAAAGGCCTCGCCATGTGCGGGGCCTTTTTTTGTGTCCGTGGTGAACTGCATGACCTGACGCGTGTTCCACCTTTGCACCATGAGCGACCCAAACCTCGACCGACTCCCTCCTGCTTGGCGGCGCAACGCTTGGGCCGTGCTCGCGCTTCTTGTTGCCACCTCAGGTTGGATGGCCTGGCAGGCACTTGGCTTGGAATTCAATTACGACTTCGAGCAGTTCTTTCCGGCAGATCATCCGGAAACCACGTTTTATCGGGAATTCAGGGAGACGTTTGGAAGCGACAACGACTTTCTCATCGTGGGGTTTGAAGGGGACAGCCTGACCGCCGGGTTTTTGGCGGAGGTCGATGCTGAAGTCGATGCCCTACGAGCCCTTCCAGGCGTCGAAACGGTGCAGTCCCCCACCCGCCTCAAACTTCCTGTGCGCGACCCGCTGAGCGGCATGGCTTTTCAGCGGCCCTTGCTCTCGTGGGACAACGACAGCACCCTGGCCAAAGACGTGGCACGTTTGCGTCAAAGGGACGATGTGATGGGGACGTTTGTGAGTCCGAGCGGACGGGCTGTGGCATTGACCCTCGAGCACACTGATGGATTGAGCAAGGCCGGATGCGACAGTTTGGCGGCCGCCGTGGCTGCGTGGGAAAAGGACGTGCACGCCTCCAAAGCCTCCATCCGCGATGTTCACGTGTCGGGACGCGCCGTGGCCCAAGCCTACTACGTGGGCGTCATGGAGCGTGAAGTGACGTGGTTCGTAAGCGTCGGCATTGTGTTGTTGGTGGCGTTTTTGTGGTTTGCCTTCCGCACCGTGTGGGGCGTGATGGTGCCACTGACGGTGGTCTTGATGAGTGGCCTTTGGACCCTGGGCATCATGGTCGCGACAGGCAAAGCCGTGGATGTTATGACCGTCGTTCTGCCCACCATCCTGTTCGTTGTGGGCATCTCTGACGTGGTGCATGTCTTGACGAGGTATTACGACGAGCGACGGGCCGATGCGACGCACCAAACGGCCATGCAACGCGCATTCCGGGAGGTGGGGCTCGCCACCTTCTTGACCTCGTTGACAACGGCCTTGGGCTTTTTGACCTTGCTTACCAGTTCCATTGGCCCGGTTCACGATTTTGGCGTGTACGCGGCTGTGGGGGTTGGCGTGGCTTACGTGCTTGCCTTTACCCTGCTCCCCAGCGTCATGGTCTTGGCGCCACCGCCCGTCATCTCCAAAAGTGGCACAGGGGTGTTCTGGAACGGCGCCCTGCACAAGGCTTTGCGATGGACCCTTCGCAACAAGGGGATGTTGGCTGTGGCTTGGGTGGGCATCGCAGGCGCTTCCGTGGTCTTGGGAAGCGCGTTGCGCGTGGACAACAAATTGATTGAAGACCTCCGGGACGACGACCCCTTCCGCAAACAATTTGCCTTCTTCGAGCGGGAATTTGCAGGCGTCCGTCCCTTTGAATTGTCCGTCACACTCCCTGACGCCGCGGACAGTCCTGCCTCGCTCCAAGCCTTGGATGCGCTGGAACAATACCTGAAGGCCGACTATGGGGTCGGAGCTCTGGTGGGCCCCGCAACGGCGGTTCGCATGGCGCACCGCGGTTACATGGGTGATCGGGAGGCGTACTACGCCATTCCAGAAGACAACCGCATCCTTGGCACAGTCCTTCGTCTGATGAAGCGCTCGGGGCAGTGGAACACTCTTGTGGCAGAGGGCGGCCAGCGTGTGCGTGTGTTCGGCAAGGTGGAAGACAATGGGTCACAGGCGATTCAGGTCAAAAACGAGAAACTCGACGCGTGGTGCGCCGAAAACATGCCGGCAGGAAGCGCGTGCAAAGTGACAGGAACGGCGCATTTGGTCGACGTCAACAACGCGTCGCTGGCTTCGGACATGGTGGGCGGATTGGGACTGGCCTTGGTGGCCGTGGCCATCATTGCAGGTCTGCTTTTCCGGAGTGTCGCCATGGTCGTGCTCTGCCTCATCACCAACCTCCTCCCCTTGGCCATGATTGCGGCCGTGATGGTGCTGATGGACGTGGACTTGAAAGTGACCTCGGGCATCATCTTCACGGTGGCGTTTGGCATCGCCGTGGACGACACGATTCACTTCTTGAGCAAGTTGCGCCTTCAATTGAGCCAAGGTCGAACCCTTCCCGTCGCGGTCAAACGCAGTTTCCTGGCCACCGGCAAGGCCATCGTCGTGACAAGTCTCATTCTGTGCGGCGGATTCATGACGCTGACCTCCTCGTCGTTCCTGGGCACGTTCCACATTGGATTCTTGATCAGTCTGACCCTGTTGTTTGCCGTGGTGGCCGACCTCACTTTCTTGCCTTGGATGGTCCTGCGTTGGTTTAAGGCGAAGGTTTGACGAACTTCCCGGCATGGGACATTCTTCACGCCGGGCCTTCCTTCAAAAACTGATCGCCACGGGCGGAACCCTGGGGCTCTCCCCTTGGACCCTCAATTCCATGCTTGTCCAGAAGCCTGTCCCTGCAGGAGTTCGTTCTGTCAAAGCTGGCGGGGCCACCATGCTTTCCACATGGAACCACGGCATGGAAGCGAATGCGGCCGGTTTCTTTGCCCTTCAACAAGGTGGAAACGCCATGGACATGATTGAGGCCGGCGCGCGCATTGTGGAGGCCGATGCCACAGGATTGAGCGTGGGCATCGGAGGATTGCCTGACCGTGACGGGAACGTCACCCTCGATGCGTGCTGCATGGACCACACGGGCAACGCAGGTTCTGTCTGCTTTGTGCAGGGAGTGCTGCACCCCCTTTCCCTGGCACGCAAGGTCATGGAGGACACCCCTCACGTCATGTTGGCTGGCGCCGGAGCGGAACAATACGCCCGCGAACTCGGCATCGACGAGGTGGAGCTGTTGACAGACACCTCGCGTCGGGCTTGGGAAGAATGGCGCAAGACATCCGATTACAAGCCCGTCATCAACATTGAAAATCACGACACCATTGGATTGCTCGCCTTGGATGATCAGGGGCGCTTGGCGGGTGGGTGCACGACCAGTGGACTGGCTTACAAAATGCATGGGCGTGTTGGAGACAGCCCCATCCTCGGCGCCGGGTTGTTTGTGGATGCCGAAATCGGCGGCGCCACGGCCACGGGTTTGGGTGAAGCGGTGATGAAGACCGTGGGCTCGTTTTTGGTGGTGGAACTCATGCGCAGTGGTCGATCCCCGCAAGAAGCATGCGAAGAGGCGGTACACCGCATCATGGACCGCATGCCGACCGACGATTTGCAGGTGGGCTACTTGGCCCTGTCGCGGGAGGGTGACATCGGTGGGCACGCGATTCATGGGGGCTTCAACTACGCCCACACGACTGCAGAGGCCGGACGCATGATTGACGCATCTCACGGTTGATTTGGTGATGCCCTCTTCCTCAACTTCACATTTTCTGTCCTGGTGGCGACTGACGCGCCCTTGGAACGTTTTGGCCATGGGCATCATGGTGACGCTGGTTCTTCGTTGGCGAGACTTTCCATTGGGTGAGTTGTTGCACCTCGGCCGAATTGGATGGGTGCTCGTCCCCATGCTGGTGGGTGCCGCAGGAAATCTCATCAACGACTACTTCGACGTACGTGAAGACCGCATCAACAAACCGGAACGCGCGCTTGTCGGGCGCACCGTGAAGCGGCGGGTTGTGGTCGTGACCCATTGGGGATTCACCGCAGCCGCCCTTGTTTGGAGCGCCTGGCTTTCTTCTGCAACGGAATCCTTGTGGCCCCTGCTTTTGGCCGCTGTGTTTTCCGTGGTGCTTTACCTCTATTCGCCCGTCTTGAAAGGCCGCGGGCCATGGGGCAACATTTCAATTTCCCTCTGCGTGGCAGGCCTTGTGGCTTGGGGAGGGTTGGCTGCAGGATCCGGGATGTCACCTGACCAGGCGCGTTCCTTGTGGGTTCTTGCAGGCATTTTGGGTTGGCTCAACTTTCTCCGTGAATGGGTGAAAGACTTCCAAGACCTCGAAGGCGATCGCGCGGCACATCACCACACCATGGCCATGCGCTTGACGGCCATTCAAAATCGCATGGGCCTCTCCGCAGGGTGCTTGTTGGGCTTGGGGTTGGTGCTGGGTTGGTTGATCATGCTCGGCTCGCCGTCTTGGCTTTTGGGACTTCATGGCGCGTTGGGTGTGACCTGTCTGTGGTGTGCATGGCGCGGCAATGCACGCAGCCTCTCCGCTTGGATGAAAGTTTGGATGGGCGGTCTTTTCGGAGGGTTGCTCTGACGAGGAACCCACTCCCCGCCGCGCGCAAAGGTTTGCCACCGAATGTTAAGAGAAACCTTAACACCGGGTTCACAATGTCGCCTCAGCTCCCCAAGACCTTTGCACAAAACCTGGAGCATGATCCGCTTTCTTTCTGTTTTGGCCTTGACGATTGTCACCTGCACGGCATGGGGACAAGGAGCCATCCGTGGCAAAATGACCGACGCCCAAACCGGTGAGACCCTCATCGGCGCCAACGTGGTGATCAAGGACCCCTACATGGGTGCCATGGCCGACCTCGATGGCAACTTCAGCCTGGAAGGCTTGGCGCCTGGTACCTATGAAGTGGTTGGAAGCTTCATTGGCTACACGCCCATCACAGAAACGGTGACCGTCGGCAACGAGGTGGTGCTCCTCGATTTCAACTTGTACATCGAAACGTATGTCATCGAGCAAGCTGCGGAGGTTGTGGCCAAGGTGGACCGTTCACGCGATGTGTACATGGAGAACATCAAGAAGAAGAGTGCTGCCAGCATGGACTTCATCTCGAGCCAGCAAATCAAGCAAGCCGGTGACAGCGATGCCGCGGGTGCCATCAAGCGCGTTCCCGGCGTGAGTACGGTGGGCAACTTCGTATTTGTGCGAGGCCTGAGCGACAGATACATCAAGACCACGCTTAACGGCGCCGAGGTTCCTTCCATGAACCCCCGCCGCAACAGCATCGAGATGGACCTCTTCCCCACCAACCTGGTGGACAACCTGGTCATCATGAAGACCCAAACCGCGAACCTCCCGGGTGACTGGGCAGGTGCGTACATCAGCGTGGAGACCAAAGACTTTCCCGAGCAATTCCAGCTCAACTACAGCTCTACTGTGGGCGTGAACGATCAAACCACATTCCAACAAGTGCTCGGATCCAACCAAGGTAGCACCGACTGGCTCGGCTTTGACGATGGAAGCCGTGCGCTGCCCAACGAAGTGGTTGGCTTGACGTCTGACGCATGGCCTTACCAACAGAACGCCAACTACTACGACGCCTTGGTGTACCTCGGGTATGAAGATCAACTCGACCAACTCGGCATCAACCAGGGAGACATCGGATTTGGCCCAGGTCAAACCCCTCCCTTCCAAGTGTTGCCTCAACTCAACAACAACGGGGGTGAATTGGTGGACCTGAGTGGCGCCAACGGGTTGAGCAACCTCATCTCCGAAGGCATGGAGCCTTTGGGTGCGGAGAACAACGCGCAATTGACGCAGATTGGCCAAAGCTTTGGCAACACCTGGGAAGTTCACCGCCGCACGGCGCCCATCAATTGGAGCCACAGCCTGAGCATGGGCAACCGCACCACGCTGTTTGGCCGTCCGTTGGGCTACATCGTGGGGCTCCAGTGGGGCCAGAACTTCAACCACTACGAAAACGGCGAATACGGCCGTTACGCGGGTGGCAGCATCCAAGGAGACAGCCTTGGCCTCGATCGGTACTACGACGACTCACGCACCGATGCGACGTACAAGTGGAATGCCTTGCTCAACCTGTCATACAAGCTCAACGAGTTCAACAAGGTGAGCCTCATGGCCATGCCGAACATGACGGGCACGTCGTCCACGCGCTTGCAAGACGGCATCAACCCTCGTGACCACGACGACTTCCAGCGTCAAATCACCCACCGTTACGAAGGCCGTGAACTCAACATCTTCCAAGCACGCGGTGATCACTTCTTGCCTGCGTCGGAGACCAAGATTCGTTGGAATGCATCTCACGCACAAGGCACGTTGAACACGCCAGACTTGCGTGTCTTCTTCAACAACTACCGTGTGGCCGATGGCGACACCACTTACAGCATCAACCAGAGCTTCTACCCTTCTCCCACACGCTATTTCCGCGTCTTGAACGAGAACCGCACGGACATCAAGATGCACGTGGAGCAGCCGATGGATGTGTCGTGGGCTGAGGATGCCAAATTCTCTGCAGGTGCCAGCTTTGTGCGCACCACACGTGCCCATGAAGAGAACCAGTTTGGGTTTGAAAGCACCAACCAAAACCTGCTCAACACCGTCGGTGGCGACCTGAATGCCTACTTCTCGCAAGAGAACTTTGTGGTGAACCCTGAGAACGGCACGGACTATCTGAGCACGGTCTTGCTCACTGACTTGGTCAACACCGACGACGCCCACATGAATGTGTTGGGTGGCTATGGCATGTTTGACATCCGCAAGAGCGAACGTCTCTCGGGCAACGTAGGCGTGCGTGTGGAAGCCGCGGACATGTACATCCGCAGCCGGAAAATTGACATGGTGGACGACCTCACCGAAGAACAAATTGAAAAACTTCAGGGTGGGTTGAACGAATTGGACTTCATGCCAAGCGTGAACCTCACCTATGCACTGGGCGAATTGGACGCCATCAAGTTGACCAACCTGCGCGTGGGATACAGCCGCACCATTGCACGTCCCGTGTTCCGTGAAAAGGCGCCATTCCGCTCCTTCAACTTTGAATGGCTCGAGACACTCAAGGGCAACCCTGACCTCGGCGAAACGACCATCGACAACGTGGATTTGCGCTTGGAACGCTTCCCCAATCTAGGTGAGGTATTGAGCGCAAGTGTGTTCTACAAGCGCTTCACCGACCCCATCGAACAAACGAGTGTGTTGGCCGCCGTGAACACGGAGTACACCTGGTCCAACGTGCCTTACGCCAACGTGTGGGGATTAGAGTTTGAAGGCCGCAAGCAACTCGGCAATGTCACGCCTGCTTTGGACAACTTCAGCCTGAGCGGCAACGTCACCTTGATCAAGTCTGAAGCCCGCATTTGGGACGAAGAATTGGCCATGATTCGCGCCACAGACCCCAACCACCCCGACACACGCCCGTTGTTTGGACAGAGCCCCTACATCGTGAATGCCATGTTGAACTACCAGGGCGACAGTGCCAAGTTCAACGCCGCCGTGGCCTTCAACGTCCAGGGTGACAAGCTCTTCTTGGTCACAGAAGGTGGTGCGCCTGACATCTACCAGCGCCCCACCCCCCAGCTCGACGTCAACTTTTCGCAGCGCTTGGCTGACAACTTCTCCGTCCGTTTCCGCGCTCGCAACTTGCTGAACCCTGTCAACCGCATGACCTACACCTTCCAAGGAGTGGATTACAACTGGTTGGCCAACACGCAAGGACGGACGTACTCCTTGAGCCTGTCTTACACGCTCTAAGACACGAGACTCCTCGACATTGTAAAGCCTCTCCTGCCCGGAGAGGCTTTTTTTTGACCCGCCCTTAACATTCTGGTAAATGCCCCTTGAAAACGTGGTAGCAACTTTACCTCGCAAAACATTTCACAACCCATCCCATGATTCGATTCTTTCTCGCTGCAGCTGCAGTTGCCACCCTCGGGACCATGCAGGCACAATGCGACTGTCCTCCTTTGTCACAGCGCACAGACGTCACCATCACAGACAACGGTGAAGGCACAGGCACCACCACTTGGACCTGCGACAACAACTACATCTTGGACGGCTACGTCTTCGTCAACGGTGGACAAGCCTTGACCATTGAAGCAGGAGCCATCGTCAAAGGCGCCGCGGGATCGGGTGTGGACGCCGCAGCCATGATTGTGTCTGCTGGAGGCCAAATCTTTGCCGAAGGCACGGCAGACTGCCCCATCATCTTCACCTTCGAAGGAGATGCCCTCGACGGTTCAACATCGTACAACACCCGCGGCCAATGGGGCGGCTTGATCGTGTTGGGTGACGCCACCACCAACTTTGGCGGACCCGCCCAAGTGGAAGGCATCCCCACAGACAACAACCAAGCCACCTACGGTGGAAGCAACGACGAAGACAACTCTGGGGTGTTGACCTACGTGAGCATTCGTCACGGTGGAACGCAGCTCGGTGCGGCCAACGAAATCAATGGCTTGACCCTTGCTGGCGTCGGTTCCGGAACCACCATTCACCACGTCGAAGTGGTGTCCAACTTGGACGACGGCATCGAATTCTTTGGAGGTGCTGTGACCGTGGACCAGGCGCTTGTGGCCTTCTGCGGTGACGACAGCTTCGACTGGGACCAAGGCTTCCACGGTGGAGGTTCACAATGGCTTGCCGTTCAAGACCAACCCACCGGCGAAGGTGATCGCGGTGGCGAACTCGACGGGGACGACTCAGACGACAGCAACGTCAGCGCCGATGAAATGCCCTTTGCCACGCCCACCATCGAAGGTTGGACCGTTGTCGGCGTGGGTGGACAGCAGGGCTTGCTCTTCCGCAATGGTTCTGGAGGCCACGTCAGCAATGGTTTGCTCTGCAACACCTCTGAAGGCATCGAGATCGAAGACAAAACCGACGAAGTGGAAGACGCTTACCAACGATTCCTCGCCGGTGACTTGACCCTCACCAACATTATGGTCACTGGCGGTGTTGCTGCGCTCGACTACGACGGCGATGCCGCGGATGGCGCAGAGGTGCTCAACGCCTACGCCGAAGCCAACGGCGTCGTTTCAGGTTCTGTGGACGGCTTGGATGACATGTTCGCCTTCGACCCCAGCGGCACGTTCGCTCTCGACCCCTTGAACGTGGAAGTGGGTCAAGGATCTGGACACGCTTGGACAGCCGGTTGGACCTTCTGCGCCCAGCGTGGACTGTTCACCACCGTCACGAGCGTGGAGGATGTGGACCGCACCTTGGACGTCTCACTCTCCCCCAACCCAAGCTCAGGTGCGAGCGTGTTGGACCTGCCTGCCCAAGGTGTGTACAACGTGCAAATCTTCTCCAACATGGGTTCTTTGGTGGCCGAGCGCACGGCACAAGCCGTACGAGTTCACATGCCGCAGATGGTGGCTGGGACCTACGTTGTCGTGATTTCGAACAACGAAGGAACTGCGACCCGCAAGTGGGTAGTTCAGTAATCGTAACTCGCCTTACGAAAAAGCCCGGCCGATTGGCCGGGCTTTTTTATGCGCTCCATCCGAAATCAGTTCGAGAATTGGATGGTCTTTGAGACTTGCCCATTGGCCTTTCGGACAATGCGCAAGGCGGGCATTCCGGGAATGACATTCTCTGTTTCGCGGCCAAGACCGTCCCATTCACCTGCAGCCGTGGGGGACACGGGAAAGACCGCTTCCTCGAGGTTCGACACTTCTGACGAACGCCATGCCAAAGAACCTGGGGACACGCCCACAGGCACAGTGGCGACCAACGCCCCCTCCTCGGTCCGAATTTGAATTTCTCCGAATGTCACGTAGTCCGTCACGCCGGCGCAGGTCCATCCGTACGCAGGGTGGACAATCAGGCTGTAGGCAGAGGGTGCGTCCGCATTCAGGACCTCTCCTTCTTCCCAAGCCATGCTGGGGCCATCGAGCAAGCGAAGTCCGTTTTCACCGCTGATCTGCACGGCCAATTTGGTGTCAACAAATGCAGAAGCGTTGCAGCCCACAGAAACGCCGTCCAAGACCACCGTTGTTGTGGACGACAGGTCACCAAGGCTTGCCCGCGTCACCGACGTGCTTGACCAATCGCCGTTGTTCACGGTGAACAGATCGCCGTCGAGCACGTGCAATGCCACAGGGTTTTCCGCTCCTTCTCCGAGATCCCACTCAGAATAGGTGTCTTCTGCCACATCCCAACACCCCAATCGGCCTGCTTCTTCGCCCCAAACCCAGCCGTTGTTGACTGCGATGTACACTTTGCCATCGACCACCACGATTTCCTGGCTTGGCAGCGTCGGCCCTTCCGTGGGCAACAACTCCCCTTCCAAGCCCAAATCGTCGCCATCCAACCACACCAAATGGCTGGTGAGGTTCAGTGGCTGCCATGCATCGTCCAAGCCGCCGCGTGTGACAACGACGGTGCCGTCTTCGAGCAGCGCGGCCTCTTGCGCGCCGAGAAGCTCGGTGTCGGCCACGATTTGGCCGGACGTCAAGTCCACCTTGACCACGCGGTTCTCCAGCACGACCACAGCCTCATCATTTTGGATTTCTAAGTCGGTCGCATACCCGACATCTTCGAAGGAAAGCACCTCTTGGTAGGCAAACGATGTCAGATCAACCCGCCCCAGACTTGGGGGCGTTTCGTTGAGCACCCAAAGTTCATTTTGGGCTTGAGCTGTGACTGAAAAAAGGAGTGACGCCAACACTGCGGCGGACCCATGTGCATTGCGGTAAGGGGAAATCATGAGACAAATGTAGCACAACCCTCTCCCCCCTTTTTTGACATCCCCATTTTCCTGTGAGCCACAAAAAAAGGGCCGCCCGTTGGCAGCCCTTTCCTTTGTTCCAAACGTCAGACTTGACGCTTGTTAATTATGCTTATTCGTAGACCGCACCCCACGCAATGAGGAAGTCCAGGAGGTCCTGTGTTTGGACCTGGCCATCGCCATTGAAGTCTGGGCAGATGTTGTAAGTGCAGCTGCTGTCATCCATGGTTGCGAGGTGGTTGAAGTTGTAAGCCTCTTCATCCGTACAGCCGAGCCACACACAAGATCCCGTGTCGAACGCGGCAGACGCATCGTAGTTGGATGCCGTGGGGTACGTACAGCCGGAAGTGCTCACGTCCATCTCGGCAATGCCCATGGCCACCACAGAGCAACCGTCCTGTACCCAGTCGAGTCCCCACTCGGGTCCGCTGGTGCCGTAGGCGACCAAGAATTCCAAGAGGTCCTCAAGCTGAACCAATCCGTCTCCTGTAAAGTCTGCACTTCCAGGTGCGTTTGTGCAGTCTCCGCTGTTGGTGTTGGCCAATTCGTTGTAGCTGCTGTAGTCAGGCAACACACATCCCACGAAGTTGCAGGAACCGTCGTCGTCTGTGGCAAGCGGCTCGTAGTTGATGGCATTGGCATACGTACATCCAGCCACTTCATTGGCGTCACAGATGCCATCGCCGTCGACGTCAAAGTCACAGAAGCTCGGGCAGACGCCGTTGATGTCTGGGAACACACATGACCCGTCGTTCAACGTTGCCGATGCGTCGTAGTTGCATGCCCACGAGACAATGCAACCTGCACAAGACCCATAGTCACATGTGCCATTGTCCACCTGTGCGGTGTAGTCAAAGTTGCAGGCCGTTTGGTCTGTACAACCCCCCATCAGGTAGGTACACGTACCATTGTCGTCGGTGGCGTTAGGGTTGTAGTTCAACGCGGACTCATCCATGCAACCAGGCACTTCGTTGGCGTCGCACACCATGTCGCCATCCTGATCCGACAAGCAGTTGCCGTCGCAGTCTTGACCTGCTCCAGCGAACAAGCAAGAGCCATCAGGATACAACGCGTTGTCGTCGTAGTTGCATGCCGTAGGCGTCACACATCCGAAGCAACCCGTGAAGTCGCAGCTTCCATCGTTCACCGTGGCCACAGGATCGTAGTTGCAGGCAATGAGCAACGTGCATCCGAACACGTCATACGTGCACTGTCCGTTGTCAATGCTGGCTTCAGGATCGAAGTTGGACGCCCCGTTGTCCGTGCAGCCCAAGCAAGAGCTGTACTCGCAAGAACCATTGTCCGTATTGGCCTCGGCGTCGTAGTTGCACGCATTGCTGTTGGTGCAGCCAAACGCTTGGCAAGACGCATAATCACATCCACTGTTCACTTGCGCCTCAGGATCGAAGTTGCAAGCCTCTTCGTTCATGCAACCCACTATCGCGCACAAGTTGCCCTCTGCGTCGAAGTAAGCACAAGGCTCTTCCATGCCGAAGTTGCAGGCAAGTTCGTCGGTGCACTCACCCTCCCCTGGAGGCATGCCAAACAAGCAAGAGAAGTCACAAGAACCTGGCAGGTAGAAGTCTGCACTTGGATCGTAGTTGCAAGCGAATGGCAACGTACAGCCGCCCACCTCAAGGATACAGGTGCCGTTGTCGTCCGTGGCAAATGGTGAGTAGTTCGAAGCCTCTGGGTTTGTACATCCTGGGATTTCGAGTTCGTCACACACACCGTCTCCGTCCGAGTCGTTGATGCAGTTGCCATCGCAGTCCACAAACTGGTTGACGGGGTAGGTACATGCTGCAGGTGCGCTGAGCGTGGCCGCAGGATCGTACGTACATGCCGTCGGATCGGTACAGCCTGCACAGCTGCTCAAGTCACAAAGCGCCACATCGAGGTAGTCCGCAGTCGGGTCAAAGTTGCAAGCGAATGGCAACAAACAGCCCGCCACCAAACAGCTTCCGTCGTCGTCAGTCGCCGCAGGGTTGTACGCAGGGTTCGATGGATCCGTACATCCTGCGATTTCAAACTCATCACAAATGCCGTCGCCGTCCGCGTCATTGATGCAGTTGCCGTTGCAGTCGTAGCCGTAGTCTGGGAATTCGCAGCTGCCGTCGTTCAACGTGGCGTCCTCGTCGTAGTTGCACGCGTCTGCAGACGTACATCCAGCACAAGAGGTGAATTCACAGCTTCCAGCGATTTGGAACTCCGCCGTGGGGTCGTAGTTGCACGCGAAGGCAATCGTACAGCCACCCGTCAAACAAGAACCGTCCTCGACGTTGGCTTCAGGGTTGTATCCGGGGTTCTCTGGATCCGTACAACCTGCAATCTCTAATTCGTCACAGATGCCGTTCTCGTTCACATCGTTGATGCAGTTGCCGTCACAGTCGTAACCGTACAATGGGAAGAAACAAGAGCTGTCGTCTTCGTTGGCAAACTCATCGTAGTTACACGCAGTTGGGTCAGTACAACCGAACACTTGCAACACCAACGTCGTCACCTCCGTGTAGGTGGACGTGTTGCCACAGGCGTCAAACGCCGTGTACACGCGCTCCACCGTCAATTCGTTGGCCTCATCCACCAAAATGGTTTCTTCCACGCTCCAAGAAGCTTCCGTATCGCAGTTGTCAAGGACCACCACGAAGGGTTCCGCGAGTGTGTCGCCTTCTGCGGCGTAAACCGTGGATGTGGCGTCAGGCGTGAATGTGAACTCTGGAGCTGTGGTGTCCTGAACCGTGATGGTCTGGACCGCCGAGGCACTGTTGCCACAGTCGTCCGTCGCCACATACGTGCGAAGGATGGTCATTTCCTGTGGGCAATCGCCAGCGACAGTCTCTTCAGTCACTTCCACAGACACCGCACCGCAGGCATCCTCGGCCGTGTAATCCGCAGCAGGCACTTCTTCGTCACACTCAATGGTGACATCCGCTGGGATCACCAACGAAGGCGCCGTGGTGTCCTGCTGAGTGATGGTCTGAACCGCCGTGGCAGCGTTGCCGCAGGCATCGGTCGCGGTGAACGTCCGTGTGATTACGTAAGCGCCACCGCACTCCCCCTGCTCGAAGGTTTCGTCAACCGTCAACGTAACATCACCGCAGTTGTCCACCGCAGTGGCCATGGTGCCGTCCAAGCTAGTGTTGCATTCAATGAACTGATCGGCTGGTACGAAGGTGAACTCAGGTGCTGTCGTGTCCTGAACAGTGATCGTCTGGGTAGCAGACGTGCTGTTGCCGCAGTCGTCAGTCGCTGTGAACGTGCGAACAATCGTGTAGTTGCCTGCGCAGTCACCAGCAATCGTTTCGCTGCTCACATCAATCGTCACCTCACCGCAGTTGTCTGAGGCAGTAGCGTCATCCAAGATGAGGTCGTCAGAGCACTCAGAAGTGTAGTCCGCAGGAACGCTCGTGAATTCAGGTGCTGTCGTATCCTGAACCGTGATGGTTTGTACACCCACGGTTTCATTGAAGCAGGCATCCACAGCCGTGAACGTACGGGTCAACACGTAGCTATTGTCACAAGTGTAGTCATAGCTCTCTTCCACTGTCACCAAGGCCAAACCACACGCATCGCTCGCCAAGGCGTCCAACAGCAACAACTCGTCACCGCAATCCGCTTCGTAGCT
>Ga0163110_10000833_pt1 | contig 15142 bp, 14 predicted proteins | sample CRUFie1St17metaG_FD_108703 | JGI IMG/M metagenome (GOLD analysis project Ga0163110, IMG submission 108703) | Marine microbial communities from the Costa Rica Dome - CRUD Field 142mm St17 metaG | ecosystem: Environmental > Aquatic > Marine > Oceanic > Photic zone | place: Costa Rica: the Eastern...
ATGTAGACGATTACGAGGTATCAGGTCCTGTCGGAAATTACTCCGTTGAGGGAACGTACTCCTACCATCAAATTGCATCCGCTTCAATATATGTCAATGATGGCTCAACCGAAGATATTATGGCAAACTCTGATGCTGCAATGAGTGACATCGATGGAAAGAACATAGTTGGTGTAAGAGCAACTCTAACCTTCACCGATGACGAATCTCAATCCGGACTTGGTTGCGCTTCTCCCACAGCGCAAGGCCCGCAAAATGACGATGTCAGCGGAGGTATGAATCACTTCGGACTTGTTCAAGAATCATCCCAGATCAATTCTGGTGAATCTGTAACTCTAGAATGGCACAATTCTAGTATTGTTGGAACCAATGTAAGCAACATGAGTGAAGCGGATATTGAGATGATGCTTGATGGAATGGGTATGGGTGAGGGTGAACACACGCTCTCGATTTCAGTTTCCGTAAATACTGGCGGAGGAGCAGGATGTGCAACAACTGACGATGGCGAAGAAGTGGCTTATGTCATCGAGTTGATTTCGCTAGAGTACACAATTACTCAAATTGAGTAATCAATCCAATAGTTTGCTGATATTGATTATTGGTGAAACTCTTTCATCGATCATAGCAAGAATTTCGTCGAGAGTAGATTGGTCATTGGCCTCAACACGCATAACCAAGATCGGTTCTGTGTTTGACTTCCTTGCTAAGTACCAAGCTTTCTGCTCACCGCTATCGTCATTGAATCGAACTCGAACTCCATCTATTGTTGATGAATCGAAATCTGAGAATGCTTCAGTAATCGCAGCAACTGTTTGCAACTTTTCTTCTTCAGGACAAGGAACCTTTACTTCACCAGTGGTTGGAAGATTTGGTGCAAGTCTGTTTAGTTCAGAACTGAATGAAAGTCCATCACGTCTCGACCAAAGTTCGAGAAGTCTTGCTGCATTGTATAGAGAACAGTCGAATCCATACCATCCTCTGTCAGCCATGAAAATGTGGCCACTCATTTCAGCAGCCATCAGCGCATCAGGATTAGCAGCCAAAACTCGCTTCATGAAGGAGTGGCCAGTCTTGGCCATCATTGGTCTGCCTCCAGCAGAAACGATAGCCTTCTCAACATTCATTGAACACTTCACGTCATAGATTAGTAAATCTTTGCCATCTTCTTTACCGACTACGTCTTCGGCAAGAAGGGCAATCAAACGGTCAGGATAAACGAAATCACCTCTTTCATCAACGGCTCCAATTCTGTCGCCGTCACCATCTGCACCCAATCCCAACTCGAGACCGTTGTCAGTTACAACCTTAGCAAGGTCAACCATGTTGTATTCTCGAGTTGGGTCTGCACCATGATTTGGCTCAGTATTGTCCCAATCGCAGTAGAGGTCAATGTGTTCTGCTCCTATCATATCAAGCAATTTTACCATCGCTGGACCAGGAACTGCGTTACCACAATCCACTGCTACTTTCACAGGCCTTGCCAATTTGCCAGTTGATGCTACAATCGCTTCTAGGTATGCATCTTCATGAGGATGGTCGATTGCTTGGCCAGTGCCTTCTCTGTAATTTCCAGCAAGGAAGACATCCTTCAATTCTTGAATTTCTTCACCTGCTAAAGGCAAAGTCCCTCTACACATCTTGAACCCATTATGGGTTGGCATAGGAAGGTGAGATGCAGTTACCATAACTCCTCCATCAACAGGTAAAGTCCAGCATGCATGATACAAACAGCCGGTTGAAACTATTCCCAAATCTAGTACTCGGACACCAGAATCCACAAGCCCTTGAATTAGGTTAGATGCATATCCCGGACTCGATTTTCTGATATCTCTTCCGACTGCAAACGATTCACATTCAAGGTATGTCGCCATTGCTCGGCCTAATCGGTAGGCGAATTCATCGGACAATTCTTCTCCAGATAGTCCACGAATATCGTAGGCCTTGAAGCAGTGAACAGGCCACTCTCCCATGTGCGGGCCTGAGAGTCTTATCGTATGACTTCATCTCCTCATCAAGAATGAAACAGTCAACCCAATCGTAAGGAAAATTCCCCACTCTAATAGTGCATTATTCCACCATGCTACCGCTGTAAAGGCGGTCAAAATTGGAAGACTTATTTTCAATAATTTTGGCCATGTCATAAGCCCTTCAGGAGGCTTTTCGAGGTATGGCGTTCCTGGCATGTTTTTCACTCAGCATCAATTTGTATCGATTGCTTGAACAACAATTTCTACTTTAGCACCTGCAGGTAATGCACCTGCTTCAAACGCAGCACGTGCGGGTTTAATCTCCATAGATTCAACCCATGCGCCATAAACCTCGTTCATTGCTTGGAAGTCGCCAATGTCGTCTAACAGAACCTGAGCAAAACAAACAGCATCCTTTGTTACTCCAGCAGCATCCAGTAGTGCATCGATTTTCGCCAGTGCACCAGCGGTTTGTGACGCTGTATCATCTCCGGCTTCCACATCTATTTGACCAGATAACCAAATCACCCCACCTGACTTTACTCCAGGTGTATACGGTCCATACAATTTTGAGCCAGGAACACTAATCGCTTTCTTCTCCATATCTAGGTGCACAAGGTGGTGGCACATCAAAATAGCCCGTCATTGTCGAGGGTTTATGGCGAGTGGCTGGGTAATAGATCACCCAGCCCATGCAAGATTGCTAGCCCCGATAATGCGAGAACTATCTAGTCCAAACGATGTAATCATTGCATGTGATAGGCAAGAGGTTCGAGCGATGCTTGAGAATTGCGATGGCCATCTTCCTCGCAGAAGAACTGTTTGGGTTCCTAGGCCGGTTGGAAAAGGAAGATTTCGCAAGGCTTGGACGCGCAGTAGAATTTCAAAAAAGGCGCTAAAAACTGTGGAAAAAGTAGTGTCAGTTGGAGCGCCAATAGAATTGAGGGTTGCACCTCGTAAAGCACGACGTATCTACATTACAGATACAGAAATAAATCACGTTGCCCACAAGTTAGCACTGCCAACAGACGTCATCATTCCTACTCATTTCATCGATTCTCTAGCAGGTCCATTGATGAAGAAAAAATGTGATTTTCATCGAATTGACGGCTTACATGGCCACATACATTTGCATCCACATATTCGCCCTACTATGATATGCGAGCCTCCAAAAGTTATGGTTAGAAGATTGATTGGAAATGGGATTCATGATTCTGAAGAGGTCATGCAAATACCTGAAAGTTGGCTGGAAGGATTGGAAGTAACCAATGCAGATGAAAATCAGTATGAAGGAAACCCTTGGGATTTGACAACTAAGATATCTCAAATGAATGGTGTAATTACACAATCCGTGACTTTAGCAAGTGAAGCGGTTTTGCTTGGAGTACCTACATTATTGGTTAGTAAGGCAAAAAGAGGATTTCTAGAAAGATTGGTCAACGATGGTTATCCACTATTTATCGCAGGAGAAACCGATGAATCAATTCTAGCAGCTTGGTTGGCCGGAATGCACCTAACCGAGGCACTAGAAGAGCCTGAATGGCCCAATACTAAGTCAGAAATTATCAACTTCATTAAGGATTGAAAGATGGTCGCCAGCCATTTCTTCAACCTCAGAAATCTTGTACCATTTTGCAGTTGCTGCATCATCTCCAGCAGTTGGCTCTCCATCTGCAGATACGAGATAAGCCAAGGAAACGATATGTCCTCTAGGGTCTCTGCTTGGACTGCCCCTTACACAAAGTATCCTAATCAATTCTCCATCGATTCCACACTCTTCTTTCAGTTCACGAATTACAGCCAACTCAGGGTCCTCGCCTTTTTCTACGAAACCACCTGGAAAAGCTAGCATTCCTTTCCAAGGCTCATTCCCTCTTTCGATAAGTAGGACCTCATCATTACGAATTGCAACAGCATCTACTGCCAATGACGGTTGAGGCCACTGACCACATTCATCACAACTCGGCATATTACTCACCAAATCTACGCTTGCGTGCTTGATACGTTTGAATCGCTTTGAGCAACTCCTTTTTCGAGAATGAAGGCCAGTAAACGTCTGTAAAATACAACTCAGTGTATGCCATTTGCCACAATAGGAAATTCGAAATTCTCTCTTCTCCAGATGTTCTGATGACTAGATCAGGATCTGGCATATCGGCAGTATACAATCTGCGACTGACCTCTTCTTCATCTATTGATTCTAGAGATAAATCTCCTGCTGCATGGTCTTCAGCAATCGATTTAATCGCTCCTAGCATTTCTTCTCTGCTTCCATATGCAAGACAAACTGTGAAGGTGTAATCGCCATAATTTGCGGTTTTTTCTTCAGCATAAGTAATGGCTTCATTAACAGATTCAGGTAGTAATTCTCTTCGTCCAATAATCTGAACCTTGACCTTATTTTCATGAATTCTTTCATCATCGGCAATGTCTCGCAATCCCTCAACATAGAGGTCGAATAGACCTTTCAACTCCTTTTCTGGTCTACTGAGATTTTCCGTTGAAAGGGCATATACCGTGAAGTAGTGTATGTTTAATTCTAGAACCCAATCAAGAACCTGTTCAAGTTTCATCTTTCCCATCTTGTGCCCAAGACCCGTTTGAAGTGCTTTGGACCAAGCAAATCTCCGATTTCCATCCATGATAATTGCGAGGTGATTTACCTTCTCAGGGTGCTTTTTTACTTCACGTAGAAGTTTTGATTCAACAGCGGAACCGAGAACGTCTCCAAGGCGATTACTGATACCCAAGTCCTCGCCCCCTCTAACTCTCCGATTCACTTCAACCGTTTGAGTTAATCCCCATTGCCTCCTCGGCTTGAATCATGGAGTCCCATCCTTGGTGGCCAAAGGGCATTGCTCTGTCACATAGTGATAACTCCATAACCACTTCATGGGGCACTTTACCCATGCATATTCCAAATGTTAGCTTAGAGTGGTGGGATTCAATTGAGGACACCTGGGGAGATTGGCCGAAAGCATCGAAAATGGAATTGATCAAAGAAAACAGAACAGGTATGTGGTATGATATCGGCGATTACAAAGCATTGATTGTCCCGATTCCAACTGGAAAACAAACGTCTCGCTTGTGGAGAAATCCACAACTCAGGAATTCACTAAAATCACATCTGCAATTACCTGTAGCGGGAGTAGATAGAGACGGAGACCACATTCTTGTCTATCCAAAAGAAGAGCCCCGGAAAGTATCTGCAAAATCGCTGGCTGGGTTGCATAATGCGCTAATTTCGGGAAATTGGACAACTCCTCAGGATGAATATGGGTGGAATGACCGATTGAAAAAAGTCGAAGATACTCTCAAGACAAGCACACTTTGGCGAGCCCCTCACAGTTACAACACAATCGGGATTCCTAGAATTGAATTGGATGGAATGATGCCAGTTCCAATCCCATTTAGTGAATTTATCCTATGGCAGAAGGACACAAATTTGCCGATGATTAGACAAGTGATGAAGCATGGAGTCATGCTTGAGTGGAGGAGTTTAATCTTAGCAAGGTACTGTGGTGAGGATGTAATGCGAACCGCTACCGGTGGCGTAGCTCATATCATCTATGATTTGAAATTGCTAGAAAAAGCAGAAGCAACAGCATTCGATTTAGACTCGAAAGAATTGGATAAGTATCTTGACAGAGTAGACAGATTCCAAGCGAAATTAGGCATCATGCGCTTAATGCGTATGGGAAGCCCATTGGCGATTTTTGGTTTGATTGCAACATTCATGTTAGGGCGTGCTGGAGAGTTTGACAATCCTAGTATTGGCTACTGGACTTTTGGAATAATTTGGGTTATATCCGCTGTTGCATACACTCTTACCGAACCAGATTGGCGTCAAGAGCTGTGACGCCTTCTGTTGTCGTGGAAGTTCAAGTCGTGACTCTTTGCTAATTGCATAACATCAATCAAGAAGCCATCTCTTGCTTCTCTCTCAACTTTACCACTGCTAATATTCCAGTAAATGTTGCAACCAATATCTATTGCATCTGGTCCGAGAGATGATACTCTTGCAAAAGAGTCCTCTTCTTTCATGGTCTTCTCATGACCGGCAATTAGTTCTGCAACTCCGTCACAGAAATCAGAAACCTTAGCCGGGTCAGAGTTGATGTCTAACTTGAAAATTGGTTGCCACCTTCTGAACCTACGCTTACCCCAGTTCTCAACCGGAGTGTTTGCTAGGTTTGCATTTGGCATTGTGATCACAGTATCTAGGCTGGTTCGAATCAGAGTTGTTCGTAGTCCAATCTCCATTACCTCTCCTTCTACTGAACCAATTACGACCCAATCTCCAACCTGGAATGGCCTATCCAAAAGAACTGTTGTTGCTCCGAAGATATTCGAAATCGTATCTTGTGCTGCAAGGGCCAAAGCAAGTCCGGTTATTCCCAAGCCAGCAACCATAGTGGTCAAGTCGAATCCAAGTGCATCAGCGATGAATACTAATCCAAAGATTACAATCAAGAATCTCATAATGCTCTCAGCCGCTGAAACGACGGTTTTCTGCGAACCGTCTAATTCACCATCATCATCAGTCCATATTACGAAAGCATGGATAACTCCAACGAATCTGAAAGCAGTTACAACCAGAGCCACAACCATGACCAATTGCAAGATAGAAATGATCCAATCCATATCTTCGATAAAATAGATTCCTGCCCAACTTCCGGCGGCAACTCCAAGCGCTCTGCCGGAATTTGAAAGCGCTTCTTTTGCAACTTCACTACCAACGCTGATGGTGCTGAAAATTTTAGGGAAAATCAAACCGGTTAATTCTCTAATTATCAGGATACTTATCAATAGCAATCCGGCTGTGATAAAACTCTCCACACTGACTCCGTACAGTTCTTTGTCGTGTCCGGGTATAGCTTCGATTATGCTCTGCATATTCGCCTCTCTCGTGCTAAGGAAGATGTTGTTTTCGCTTCAATTTACTCGAAATAGCCCCCTTAAGGGGCTAATCCACTGACACGACGCTTTGAAGAGGGGGTATGACTTGGAAGGGTCGGTAGCCATGCGATTTGAGTCCCGAAAAACTTCGCTTACGATTTTACTTCTACCCTTTTTGCTATCATTCCTGTCTCCTGTTGTGAGTTCTTCTTTCAATCAAGATGCGGAAGAAGGGTTAGCGCCATGGGAAATTTGGGATCAGGATGATGAAGGGAAATACATCTCTTGTGAATTAGATGATGATGACAATCCTCAGTGTGACTATGTTTTCCCTTGGGGTGGCGATCCAATGATGCAATTCAAGGAATACTACACATTCGAAGACATAAGGGATAGGATGATGAGGATTGCAGCAGATAATCCTGATTTTATTCAATATCATGAAGGCCTCAATGGTGGAACAAATGCTCGAGGTGAAGAGACTTCTGCTGACACATACAAAGGATGGGAATACAGAAACCCCTCTCCTTGGTTGAAGATCACAGGTGACGTCGAAGGCGGAGAATACAATGCTTTCAATGGGGATACTGGAAATTATGCTGATAGGCCAGACGTGATGATTGTCGGTAATCATCACGCAAGAGAGTGGATGAGCCATACAACTCCAATGCTATTTTTGGAAACTGTCGCATATTATTACGGCGGCGGTCCCGTTGACAATGACGGTGATGGACTAATCGATGAAGACCCATTTGGAGATGCTGATGGCGATGGTCACGTAGACGACGATGGAGATTGCCTAGCATTAGAGGCCAAATATCAGGACAGCAACGGTGATGGAAAGCCGTGTAACCCGGGAGACTTTGGTGTTGATGAAGACTTCAGTGAGGTTGAATTAACCAATGATATCAACAATCGTGAGATTTACCTAATTCCTCTCCTAAACACAGACGGTTTCATTTACGATCAAACAATATTCTGCCCAGCACCTGCTTGGGAATCCTGCCCCAGCGGCGGTTGGAGAAAGAATTTGAGAAACAATGGCCCTGAGCCACTGCCAGATCCAAACGAACAAGTTGACGAAGATTGTGATGGTGTCGACCTAAATCGAAATTACCAATTCGAATGGGGATGGCCGCTGGGAGCAACAATCCCTCTTGTTCCAGGAACATGCACTCCAGCAGAGGATGAGCGAGCTGGAATTTCGAATAACGATGTTTACACAGGTCCCTTTGACACTACAGACAATGATGGAGACGGTTTTGTCAATGAGGATAACGTCGACGGAGAAGACGATGACAATGACGGCAAACTAGACGAAGACTGGGCAGGGGGCAACTCAGAACCTGAAACAAAATTCATTCAAGATATGACCGAAATGAATGATGATGACGGTGATGGCGCATCTGATTACAAGGCTACACTGACCTACCACTCCTACTCTGAATTGGTCCTGTATCCATGGGGTCACTGCACAGGATGTGAAACTGTAGACCATGACCAATTGGTGTACCACGGTGACCAGATGGCTGAAATGACAGATTACACCAATATGCAATCATCTGACCTATATCCTACAACTGGAGATTTTTGTGATTGGCATTACGGTGTTCACGGATCTTATTGCTACACTATGGAAATCGGTACTGCATTCCACCAGCATGAAGATGATATCGACCATATTGCTGTAAGGAACAACGGTATTGCCTTTTACATGACCAAGATTGCTGACAATCCAAAAGAAAGAGCAGATTTGGCAATGTCTAACGTAGTTAGAAATCAGATTTTACAAGAACCAAGTGATTTGTCTATACCATCATCAGGTAGTATTCCAGTTTCGATGTGTTTGGACACCTCATTCTCTATCGATCTTGAGATGAAGAATTCACACATCATGTATAGAATGGTAAAGCCTAGCAAGCAACAATCGGACTATGGTCCAAGAGAATGGTACACAGAAAGTTGGTCAATGTCTCAACTTTCAGTTGCTGAGGGAGAAACTTGTGAATTGCTAAACGATACCGGTGAAGGATACAGAGTTGTAGCCAACTTACCTGTTCAGGATGATGACACAGGGTACTTACATTACAAGGCGATGGTTTCAACACTTGGTGGAACTCAAAAAATTGAATATCCTCAAGGCTCAAGTTACTATGAACTAAAAGTCGACTACAGAGCCCCATACGGCAACATCTACGGTTCTGTAATGTTATTCCTAACAATTGCAGTATTCGTTTGGGGAGGACTCGGTGTCTGTTTGCGTATGATGATGGATGATGATCAGATGAAAGATGCAATTCTAGATGCAGAGTTTGTGGAGGAGGCTTCCTCATGAGCCAAACCTCTGACGAGTTCAGTGGCAGAATGGGGCTAATCTTCGCTGCAATCGGAGCTGCAATCGGAACAGGAAACATCTGGCGTTTCCCAAGAATGGTAGGAGCAAACGACGGTGGAACATTTCTAATTCCGTGGCTGTTTTTCCTATTCGTTTGGTCTATTCCTCTTGTTATTGCTGAGTTCGCACTTGGTAAGCGAAGTCGTACGGGTACAATTGGAACATTCCGAATTTTCGCTGGTAAAGGATATGCATGGATGGGTCTATGGACAGCATGGATTTCAACCGCTATCGGATTCTATTATGCTGTAGTAGCAGGTTGGTGTCTGAAGTATTTCCAACTTGGTATTACGAATGGTTTGATTGGTGAAAATGTAGATACACAATTGGTTTGGAATGAATTCCTACAATCTTCCGGCTCAGTTATTTTCTTTCAGTTTTTGGTAATTGCAATAACTCTGTTAGCAATTTGGAAGGGTGCTAAGGCTATTGAGAAAGTGAATGTAGTTCTGATGGTTTCTCTATTCGTGTTGTTATTCATGTCTCTTGGTCTTTCACTTTACATGGATATGGCAGACGGGACATTGGATGGATTCCTATTCATGTTCACAGTAAATTGGAGTTCTCTAAGCGACCCTGCAATTTGGATCAATGGATTATCACAATCAGCATGGTCTTGTTCTGCAGGTATGGGTATGGTCATCACTTACTCTGTTTACATGAGAAAGGACGAGGATACTACACTAAACGCATTTACAATGGGTCTTGCAAACAATTCAATCTCAATTATTGCCGGTTTGACAGTACTGTCTGCAATTTTTGCAGTCTCTGCTAACCCATTAGATACGGTTACAGGTGGTTCATCAGCAATCACATTCCTTGCTTTACCAGAGGTTTTCGCACAGGCTCCAGGAGGAGGTATGGGCGCATGGGTAATGATGACAGGATTCTTCCTAGCACTATCGTTCGCAGCAATTACCTCGATGATTTCTACGGTAGAATTGTGTGTAAGGAATTTCGTAGACCATGGATATGAGAGAGAGAAGTCAGTTCTTCTTACCTCTATAGCAATCTTCATCTTCGGTCTTCCATCGGCTCTACTTTGGATTACCATTGCTGATGATGGAACTGCGTTCCCTCAGTTCTTAGAAGTTCAAGACCACATCTGGGGATACGGATTAATGTTCAGCGGTCTATTCATTGCATTTACGATTTGGAAATACGGCTATCAAAAATGGAGAGCTCAAGTCGATGCAGGAGAAGCAGCGCCGGGTCTAAACGGATATCTCGGAGTTGGCGTTTCTGCATTCCGTGATGATTTCATCAACACTGGAGACAATGACATATGGATTGGTAGATGGTGGGACTTACTGATGTATCTTGCATTCCCATTCTTGTTCTCGGTCTTGATTCTATCTTACTTTGGCGACATGATTGCAAACACACCAAATGTTTGGGACCCAACAAATCCGTCTGGAATAACTATCATTCTACTGTTCTGGGGAATAGTTGCAATTGGATTTATTGCATTCAACAATAAACTTGTATCTAGGCCTCTATTCAGGAACATTCCAGAAGGCGCAGAAGTTGACATCTCTATGTTACCAGGTGGTTCAGATGATCTTGTCACAGAGGTAGGAAGTTATCCAGACGCATGGGAACACCTAGCAGACAGACCTGAATCGATAGAAATCAATACTGCAGATTTGTGAGGTTAAACCATGGCATTAAGCCTGTTTCAAGGGATTGGATTAGGGCTATTTGTGGCATTAGTTCTCATTCCGACTGTTAGGTGGTTTTGGAAAAGATTTGACATGCCTAGTAAATTTGCAATCGAGACCTTACGTCAACAAAAAGAAGATGCTGCTGAAGCCAGAATGTGGGCATCTGTTGAAGCTAAAGTCCGGGCTGAAGAAGACGCCAGAAGAGAATGGGATATCAGACAAAGAGAGAAAGAAGAAAATTCTGGTAAATCACTTAATGCAGAACAATCAGCAGAGGTGTGGAACAAGTTAGGGATTGATACTCCAATACAACCGGTCGAAAGAGAGGAGGCTCCTCCTGTTGTAATTGAGAAAGAAGAGGAAGTGATTCAATTGACAATGGATAATGCCTTCGACTTGAAAGACAAACCAAATGCACCTGATTGGGAATTGGTAAAGAAGATGTCAAAATTAGACAAACCAGTAGAAGGAGTTCCAGAGGCACCAGACTTGGATACCCTGCTAGATAATGATTGACACCAAAATCAGAACTTAGTCAGAAATCATGCACTTGTAATGATAGACAGCCGTTCAAGTGAAATGCTTGTGGTATTTGCGAAGGTTCAATGGTGCAGAGGCCACGTGGAACCCGGGACTTTACCCCGGATGTGATGAATAGGCGCTTAGCGTTCGAGAAATTACTCGAAACTAAGGCACTGTCACATGGTTTCAAGCGTGTGCAAACTCCCATTTTTGAAACGCTTGACCTCTTTACGGCAAAATCCGGCCCGGGCGTAGTCAAGCAACTCTATGCATTCCAAGATAAGTCTGACAGGGCGCTTACTTTGCGCCCTGAGTTGACCGCTCCTGTTATGCGAATGATTAGCGAAGAGATGCGAAGTTCTCCTAAGCCATTGCGCCTATCTTACTTCGGACAGTGCTTCCGCTATGAGGAATCGAAAAAGGGCCGCTATCGAGAGTTTTTCCAATATGGTGTAGAACTAATCGGTGCAAGTGGTCCACTTGCGGAAGCAGAAGTTGTATCCCTTGCAATCAATATGCTAGAAGCATGTGGTCTTGCAGACTATGAGGTAAGAATTGGACACGTGGGAGTACTAAGAGACATCTTGAGTGGCCTAGGCTTGTCTTCAGAAGGCGAGCCCGAAGCACCTATTGCTAGCGCTATGCGCCTCCTAGACAAGGGAGACTGGGATGGATTAGCAGAATTGTTTTCGGCGAATAATGTTGAAGCAGGTGCTTTAGAGAATCTGAAAAATTTGGCACAATTAGATGGCGGGATTGAAACATTAGATTCTGCGAGAGAGATACTCACAGCACTGAACGTATCTCTTGAATCTCTGGATGAGTTGTCAGAGTTATTGTCTGCAATGGCTGGCTTGGCGCCTTCACCTCCATCACTCAAAGTCAATCTATGTGTTGCTAGAGGACTTGATTATTACACGGGAATGGTATTCGAAGTAAATGTCGCTGAACTCGGTGGTGAAGGGCAAGTCCTTGGTGGTGGCTCTTACAAACTTCTACACTTGTTTGGCCTGGAAGATTTAGATCCATCATGTGGTTTTGGTCTTGGATTTGACAGAGTTTTGTTAGCGCTTGAATCTCAAGCCGATAGATTAGGTAGAAGCGAAGTAGTTCCTGGAGAGACACCAGTACCTACAACGTTGATGTTACCATTCAAAGTCGATGCTCATTCAGTTCTAGCAATTATCAGAGAATTGCGGGATTCCGGTCATAATGTTGAGTTAGACCTTCGTGGAAAGAACATAGGAAAATCTCTAGATTGGGCTTCAAAGAACGGTTTTACCAACGTAGTAATCGTTGGCCCACAAGACTTGGAGAACAATCAATGCAGCGTGAAGAACTTGGTATCTGGAGAACAGAACGTAGTTGTCCTAGATTCAACTTCGATTTCTAGTGTTCTCTGATTTTTCTTCTCTACTTGGTAGGTAAACAGCAGCTAATGTCATTGTTGTAATTGCTGCCATGAACAGGAAACCGGGTTGTTCTTCCGAAGTCATAGGTGTGTCATCCTCTTGGAATCCTTCTTCCCAAGAAGTTGGGTCGATTGGTAATTCCACTCTTGTTTGTCCATCTCCAGATAGTCTAAGTGTAAAGTTAGCAGCTGTTCCCTGAGTTGTTCCTAAAAACCCAGTCTGTTCATCTCCTTTTACTTTCATTTCAATCTGAAGTGATGGATTTGCTGTTGATGCATCCCACAGGGTTTGGTCTTCCATAATCCTATGTGTGATTGTTACAGTATTCCAACCAGTTGAAACTTGAGGCACGTGTTTTGTTATAATCTCAGTCGCACCTGACCAAAGAGTAACGTTAAGCTCCTCGCAGTCAGTCGTACAAGGGCCGCTATTGTCGTTATTTGTCCAGTCACCCTCAAGGTAGATGTTCAGTACAATTCTTATCTCGCCATCAAGTGTCATATTGAGTTTCTTTGTAAGTTGAGGGTTCATCGAAAATCTCTGGTCTATGCTAATTACGCCACTCTTTTTGTCTTGAGACCACTGATTATCTGCGGCGTTATCTGTTTCATTTACATTGAAGTGTGACCAGTGTCTTGATTGGCCGTTAGACCAGAGGTACATCACAGTCTGATTTTCACAAGGTTGTTCAGGCTCTTCCATACACGGTCCCATCTCTTCTTCCTCATCCTGCATTGCAGAATTTGTTCCACCAACAACTGGTACGGTAATCAAAATGGCAAGCAAAATCGCTAGCGAACTGCGTCCTCGCATGGTGTGGCCTTAACACCGCCTAGATTTGGACCTTGCTATATTCTTGCATCAGTCAAAGCGCTGGAATCCGACCGAACCGCCGGCTTGAGATTTTGCTCTTGTAAGTTTAAGCATGTCTCCCAATTTATCAGGCGCCATCCTTGCAGTTCTCATTTCAGAGCCACCAACACCAGTAATAATTGCCATTACTTTGATTGTATCTCCGAATCCTGGATCTTGCCTTGCTCCCCAGATTACATTTGCATCATCGCTAACATTAGCAGTCATCAAGTCAACAACTTGAGATGCGTTTTCTAGTGTCATGTATTTTCCACCAGTTACGTGAATTAGAACACCGGTTGCACCAGATATATCGACATCTAGTAGTGGATGGTTGAGTGCTTCGTGAACAACCTCCTCAGGTCCTCTATCGCTTTCACCATACAACATCATGGTAACACCACCATTTGCCATGATCGCTCTTACATCAGCGAAATCCAGGTTGATTAGTGAAGGTAATGTGATCGTCTCTACAATTCCCTTTACAATCTCTGCAACCAGTTGGTCCATGATTGAGAATGCTTCATCCAATGGCAAGTTTGGAACGAAGTGAAGAAGTCTGTTATTATCCAATACTAGAACAGCATCTGCAACTTGTCTAAGACTCTCAAGACCTTCGAGTGCCCTCTGCATTCTTTGCCTGCGCTCTACGTGGAATGGAGTGGTTACGATTCCTACAACCAATGCACCAGCCTTCTTTGCTTCATCAGCTACAATTGGGCATATCCCAGTTCCAGAGCCTCCTCCTAGTCCACTAGCGATGAAAACCAAATCAGCACCGGTTACGATTCTCTGAATCATCTCCCTGCCTGCTTCAGCACATCTACGTCCAGTGCCCGGATCTCCTCCAGCTCCTAGACCTCTAGTGATGTGTCTTCCAACCAACAGTTTCTGTAACGCACGAGTGTGGTCCAAATGTTGCTTGTCTGTATTGATTGCAACTGTAATTGCACCTTCGACTCCAAGGTGAGTAATTCGATTCAGAGTGTTGTTTCCAGAGCCTCCACAACCAACGATTAGGATACGTGGATTTGGAACTCCAAATCCTCCCATGTCTTCATCTAGCAGTGCAGTGGAACCTTTTCCAATTGCCTCTTTAGCCAATGAAGCCACCATATCATTCAACGATTGGTCTGCCTGCCTAGTTGTGCGTGTTGCATCGGGTCCCATCCCTTACGCCTCCGAGAAAAACAAGGCTGTTCATTTCACTATTAACCGTGATGCTCGCGAGACTCAGTCGCGAGCCTATTTCGCGACCCTATTTTCATGGCCATTTCAATCTGAAGAATTGATATACGCGAGGCTGGTCGCAGACATTGCCTCGCTTAGCTCAGTTGGTAGAGCACCTGGCTGTAGTTGGAAATTCCAAACGTCTCAGCAGACACCAGGGTGTCCCCAGTTCAAGTCTGGGAGCGGGGACCACTTTCGTTG
>Ga0163110_10000834_pt1 | contig 15134 bp, 6 predicted proteins | sample CRUFie1St17metaG_FD_108703 | JGI IMG/M metagenome (GOLD analysis project Ga0163110, IMG submission 108703) | Marine microbial communities from the Costa Rica Dome - CRUD Field 142mm St17 metaG | ecosystem: Environmental > Aquatic > Marine > Oceanic > Photic zone | place: Costa Rica: the Eastern...
ATATAGTTCGTTTCTATTACAGAGCCGACCTTCCCAGATCTCCGACGTTAATCGGACCGCTTGCATCTTGGAGAGGGGACTTTCCTCAGTGTCGTACACTGTCAGTGACCCTCCTGCTCCCTCGATACCCCGAAACCGTCTCTTGAAATGAACTTCACGGTCATTGAATTTCATAATATGTGACAATCTCCATCGGAAACCATCATGTCAGAGACACTTCTCCACAGCATCATGGACAGCATTGAGAGGATGAAAAAGGAAGCGGGTATTGCCGCATGCGATTTCATCGAGGATGGCATGAAATTAGGTCTAGGAACAGGATCAACCGTACGATACACTGTCATTGAAATAGGACGAAGAATTTCAGAGGATGGTCTAAAAGTGGTCGGAGTACCAACTAGTGAAGTAACAAGGAAGTTAGCCTTAGAAGTAGGTATTCCAATAGTGACATTATCGGAGTCTGGAGGTCTTGATTTAGTCATTGATGGCGCGGATGAGTTTGATGATAATTTTTCACTAATCAAAGGAGGTGGTGGAGCATTAACGAGGGAAAAGATAGTTGCCCAGTCTTCTAAATCAATGATAGTGGTCGCAGACTATAGAAAGCAGGTAAACACGCTTGGTTCTTTCGCTCTGCCTGTAGAAGTTTTGCCTTTTGAATGGGAAAGAACGCGGGACAGAATCTCATCTTTCTGCTCAGGTAGTGTCACTCTAAGAGGCGGTTTTGAACCGTTTTTGACGGATAATGGAGGGTACATACTAGATTGTTGTTTTGGCCCATCTATTTCTGATCCTGAATCTTTAGAGATGAAACTTCTCAGTATTGCAGGTGTTGTTGAAGTCGGACTCTTCGTAGGTATCTGTGATGCTGTTATTTTGGCATCAACTGATGGGATAGTTACTTTAACTAAAGATTCTGGAACTTTAGGTTAATCATTAACGACCCGTTGTAATTATAGATATGTAATAGGTCGGAAGAGCGGGTCTGTAGCTTAGTCAGGTAGAGCGTCCGGCTCTTAACCGGAAGGCCGCGGGTTCGAACCCCGTCAGACCCGCCATCACTTAACTAGGCGTAAGCAATGAATTAGCTCACCCGTTGTAATTATAGAGGAGTGCTTTGTCCCAAGGCTGGGTCTGTAGCTTAGTCAGGTAGAGCACCGGGCTTTTAACCCGGGGGTCGCGGGTTCGAACCCCGTCAGACCCGCCATGCTCATCACCATTTTTGGTGGTGGGTATGGCTAAATCCCGGGTCTAACACTAACTATCTGATGCTGACTTTGATATGTCAGTACTCTCACGCCACCACACGGAGTCTACCTCGCATGGGTAAAGAGATTTGGATAAGCGACATTCTTGCTGGCAAATATGATGGTCAGGAAGTCGAGTTAAAAGGTTGGATTTATCGTTCCCGAGGTTCTAATAAGATTAGATTTATTGTTTTGAGAGATTCAACTGGTCACATTCAATGTGTGGCTAAAAGAGGTGTATTAAGCGATGATTTCTTTGATCAGATGAAATCTGCTTTAATCGAATCAAGTGTGATTTTACTAGGTTTGGTTCAGTCAACAGATAGAGAACATGGTCACGAATTACAAGTAAAAAGTGGTAAAATTATAGGTTCAGTAAATCCTGAGAGGCCTTTTCCAATAACAGAATCAGCAATGGTAGAGGCGGATGGAGGGGAAACAGAATTTCTTCTTGACAACAGACATTTGTATCTTAGAACGAGTAGGATGACAAAGATGCTAAAAATACGTTCGTCAGTATTTGGTGCTGTTCATTCCTATTTCCGTGACAGACAATTTATTGAATATCAAGCACCAAACTTTGTAGCAGGTGCTGTCGAGGGAGGTAGTACACTATTCGAGGTTCCCTACTTTGGACGTAAGGCATACCTTACTCAGTCTTGGCAATTATACGCAGAAGCAGCAATGCCTGCACTCGAAAGATTGTACACGATAGCTCCTTCATTTAGGGCCGAAAAGTCACGCACTCGCAGACATTTGACAGAATTTTGGCATGCAGAAATGGAAATTGCTTGGGCTTCTAACAAAGAGGTCATGAAGCACGGAGAAGGATTAGTTCGTCATATTGCTAGTACATTGTTAGATGAGAGGTCTGATGAACTTTCTAGTTTAGGCAGAGATCTTAGTTTAATATCTCAATATGCGGATAATCCTTACCCTATTATTCGATACGACGAAGCAATCGAAACTCTACAAAACAAAGGTGTGGATGTAGAATGGGGACAGGACTTGGATTATTCAAAAGAAAAAATATTAACAGCCGATTTTGAAGTCCCACATTTCCTGACACATTACCCCAGGGTCGCCAAACCATTCTACCACAGGCCTGATCCTGAGGATCCGAAATACGTTCTTTGCCATGATTTATTGGCTCCGGAAGGTTACGGTGAAATAATCGGTGGAGGAGAAAGGACATGGTCTGAGGAAGAGATTTTAGAACGGATCGATGAAGAAGGGACACCGAGAGAGCCTTACGAATTTTATATCGATACCCGTAGATATGGAGGAGTACCACACGGAGGTTTCGGTATGGGTGTAGATAGAGTTTGCACTTGGTTATCTGGAGCAGAACATATTAGAGAAGTAATCCCATTTCCTCGAGATAGCCGTAGGGTCACACCCTGATAATTTTGTCTTAATTTTGAAAAATTGTATGAATTGCATATCGAATGCCATATACGAGGACCTTAGCTCGGAGTTACATGAACGGAGACTGGCAGGGAATTGATTTAGCTAACCCGACTGAAGAACACTCAATGCTAAGAGAGATGATTAGAAGTTTCGTTTCAGAAGAAGTTGAACCACAAGCATTAGAATTTGACAAATCTGAAAAGTTCAATCAGGAATTATTCAGAAAATTAGGAGATTATGGGCTACTAGGAATCAGTGTGCCAGAAGAATACGGCGGTTCAGGAATGGATGCAACCGCAGTTGCGATTGTGAATGAGGAATTATCTTACTCTGATCCAGGATTCTGCTTGGCTTACCTTGCCCATGCTCAATTGATGGTCAACAATCTAGCGCACAACGGTAGCGACGACCAAAAATCAAGAATTTTACCCAAGGTCTGTAGTGGAGAATGGATTGGATGCATGGCCATGAGTGAACCAGGATATGGTACGGACGTTCTTGGCATGCAAACCTCCGCCGAATTAAACTCGGACGGCAATTGGGTGATAAACGGGAGAAAAATGTGGATTACTAATGGTTCAATAGATGACGAAAGCACCCCCGCAGACATATGTTGGCTTTATGCTAGAACGGGCACAGATTCAAAAGGACGTGCTGAAATAACTACATTCCTTGTTGAAAAGGGAATGCCAGGTTTTTCTGTGGGTCAGAAAATCTATGATAAAGCTGGTATGCGCGCCTCAAATACCGCTGAGTTAGTCTTTGACAATTGTATTGTCCCTCCTCAGAATGTTGTGGGAGGAACAGGTGAATCAATGATTCATATGATGAGAAATCTAGAGATTGAACGAGTAGGTTTAGCTGCCATGTCGCTCGGAATAGCTCGCAGGTGCCTACATGCGATGAATAAATACGCCTCAGAAAGAGAGTCCTTTGGTCAGGAAATAAGAAATTTTGGCCAAATACAAAGACATATTGGTGAGTCATGGGCAGAGTATAGAGCAATGCGTTCTTACGTATATGACACTGCTAGAAATACCGATTTGTCAAAGTCAGGAAACAGATTAGACACTGATGGTGTTAAACTTTATGCCACAACGGTTGCAAAGAATATCGCAGATAGAGCCATTCAAGTTCTAGGCGGCTATGGCTATGTTGGCGAGTATGTCGTAGAAAGACTCTGGAGAGATTCTAAGTTATTGGAGATCGGAGGAGGAACCTTAGAGAGCCATCAAAAGAACATTACTCGAGATCTCGCTAAAATGCCCGAAAAAATCAATGAATGAAATATTTTTGGTAGTCCCGCCCGGATTCGAACCAGGGTCGCCGGGACCAAAACCCGACATGATGGACCACTACACTACGGGACTAGTAGCCCCCTCGACTCGCTCTTACGCTTTGATTATGACGGGACACGGGGCCGGTAAATACAAGTCATCAATAACTATGGAAAGAATATGTATCAACTTCGTGCGGTGATTTTAGCCCTATTGATGTTGACCTCCACAACCGCATTATTTACGAATAATGAAGATTTAGTCAAATTTTCAGATGAAAGAGATAGTAATTACATTTCAACGGATCTCGATAAAATTTCTTTTCCCTCTCCAGGAAATCCATGGATTGAAGAATCCATTCAACACAGGATTAATTCAGGCGCCGAAAAGATTAGAGTCACAGTAATCACTTGGTCACTTGCAGAATTAAATTTGTGGCAATTAAAAAATAGCGCAATAGACAAACAGGCAGATGCGAGGAACGGCGAAATCTTCGAAACGTATGACCCTACATCAGGTGAAATAGATCATCGAACATTTTGGATGCCTGCCAATATTTTCCATAAGTTATCTCATGTTCCCGGAATTATCTCAATTCTAGATGCTCAAAATAACCCTCAACCATACGATATAATTCCATTTGAAAGACCTGATTTTAATGTTGAATCTGTCAGGTCTGGAGAAATTCATGGCGCAAATGACGCTTGGGAAAGAGGTTACACTGGTGAAGGAATGATAGTTGCAGTGGCAGATACAGGGGTTGACTTCGCTCATCCTGATCTAAATGGGACTCAGGCGAGAGTCGATGATATCCGTTCAGATTGGGTAGGCTGGCCAATGATGTTTGACCACAACAGCATGTACACATATCTAGTAAATGGTAATTCATATCCACAATCAAACACATGGTATGCGGATACATCGACTTTAGATTATGACAATGATTCTGACGGTGTCCTTGATATCTCAGGTTACAATATTTCTATCAATCAAGTTTCACTATCTGGAGTATATCATTTGGGTGAGCATCCCGATTCAACATTGCGGTCAAAAGTGGGCGATGATGTGCCAATAATTGTCATCGACGAACAAACAACCGGGTTGTATGAAACCGTTTATGTGGATATGAATCTTGATGGAAATTTCTCAGATGAAAAGGCTATAGAACCGGGCTCTGAAACTACGGGTCTGGACACGAACGGAGATGGTTTATGGGATATTTCTGGTGGTTTGGTCTATTGGGTTTCAGATGGATTGAACGGTCTGCCTTATGCTGAAACCTACTCAATTAGGCATGGATACCAAAATAGGATCCCTGGAGCTGGAAATCTGACCTTATTTATGCTTGATTCTGGTAATCATGGGACACTGTGTGCAAGTGCTATATCTGCACAAGGAGAGGTTGATGATGGAAGAGTACTAGGTATGGCTCCGAATGCCACAATCGCATCAATCGGTAATCATTATTCTGGGGGGCATTCCTTAGATGCCTGGCGGTGGATTGCTGAAGGAAATGATGGAAAAATTGACACTAAGTATGACCAAGCCGATATTGGTTCGTTCTCCTTTGGTTATTCTAGTATTGACGATTCAGGAGCTGATGGCTATTCTCTTTATCTCGACTGGCTAACAAGGGTTTACAATCATAATGCTTCGTATTCTGTAGCGATAGGTAATGGGGGTCACGGCTTTGGAACCACGAAGGTACCCGGAGCTGCGCATGGGGTATTTTCAGTAGGGGCTTTTAGCTCTAGGTCAAGTGATTCTTGGGGGCAAAATGCACCTTGGTCAAATAGGGGTCCAAATGTTGTTGGTAGAATGGACCCAGATATCGTCTCAGTTGGATGGAGCGCTACAGGAGACTTGCCTCTCAATCTCCGAAATAATGCGAACTCTGCTTGGTCAACTTGGGGTGGAACTAGTCTCGCAACGCCAATTGCAGCAGGTTTGTTAGCTGTAGTTGCGGAAGCATGGCAAGAAACACAAGGTACATACCCTGACTCACAAACACTCAGAGATTTTGTATTATCTACTTCCGATGACAGAGGTTATGAACCATTCATTCAAGGGGGAGGATGGTTTAATGCCTCTCGGGCTGTTTCCACATTAGAGGGCGATGAAGGCAGCTGGTGGATGAGTCCAGCACAATGGAATAGTGGGACATTCCAAGGTCAACATAGGGAAGCGAACATCAATTATATGTTCCCGGGTGAGTCTCAATCGGTAGACTTAGATTTTACAAACCATGCTGATTCGGATGTGTTACTAAGATTCACTCCTACCGTGTTTGAACCTCTTGCACATGAGGTAATTATCTGGAATAGTACTGGTAACGGTAGTTCAGATGGTGAGAATGATAGCTGGGATGGTCATCAGAGTGATAGGCCAGATCTGTTAATTCCTCTCCACATTCCCAATACTGATTACGCATTACCCGAATATACTCGCCAACTTAGGGCTAGAGCAACTATAGAATATTCAGCATTTGATGGCGATATGGACAGAAATTCAGAAGAAAGAGTATTTTTACAAATTTATAGATGGTCCGATGAAGATGGAGATGGTATTTATGTTGAAGATTTTGATAATGATTCTATGGTTGATTCAGAGGATTGGACAGAATCAGGTGAATTGGATGAAGTGTCATATTGGGGCTCTAATGGGCCCAATGCCGAGGTGAGAGTGGGATCTCCATTTGATGACGCTAGAGATGGTATTTTCCTCGGTGTATGGAATTACAATGGAGATTTATCTGATGAACCTGTAAGAATTGAGATTGATTGGACAGCTTTCGGAAGTATGGACCATGAATGGATTTCTATACCTCCTACGATGGTTGTGGGTTCAGAAAGTAATAATTCGATTCAGATGAATATCCAGGTTCCGATTGATGCTGAATCAGGCTTACATCAGCATGGTATTCTGATTGAATCATTCTATTATCAGGACGGGAATGCGTCTATTACTTCTCATCGGAATTGGACACTTCCAGTTGTTACTAATGTTCCATGGTCGGGTCCTTTTGAAATAAAAGCTAAACCTTTAGACGGTAACATGTCGAACCAAACTCTCTATGACGAAGAATGGATTAGCGGCGCAACCAGATGGAATTGGCGCGCAGAAAGTGGTGACTGGCGATTCTTAACGGTTGATTGGCCAGATGAATGGGATACTGGTGGGACGGTGATTTTAGATGTTGATTGGGATGATAATCCTTACACTGATGTGGATATTTTGTGGCTTGATGAAACACCTCATGGTTATTCCGCAGACGACCCGGAAGCGTACGGCGATTCTACTTTCGGTATTTCATCAAGATCGACAAATAATCACGTAGGGAGCGGAAAACACGAATTTGGAACTTACACAGGTACTTCAAGAGAAGTATTCACAGTACCGGCGTTGGCCGGAACTCATCAGATGGTTCTTCACACTGCTCTACATGGTGTATCCACCAATGACAACCCACTAAATATCTCAGTAGGCTATGTCGCAGCGGAGGCTGATGGATTCTCACAGACAGTAACAGATTGGTCAAATGGTAGTGGAGTTGATGCTGTTCATGTAGTATCTACTGTGCCAATGGATGTTGAATCAGTTTCATCATATGGATGGACTCAACCGATTTACTTTGATAATGAAACTGCTTATCAGGATATATCGAATGATAAAATGACCTCATCATGGTGGTATAATTTTACAATAGAAGATATCTCTAAATTGAGTATTTCTATGGATGCCTATGAATCAGCAGATTTAGATCTTTTCTTGTTCCACGATCAAAATGAAGACGGTGTGTTTTCATCCAATGAAGAAGTTTCTCGTTCTTGGTCCGGAACATCCTCTGAAAGTCTTGAACTCAACGACTTAGAAAACGGCCTATATTCAGTAGCAGTCCATGGTTACTCAGTATCAGGTGAAGTTCAATTCTGGATTGATATTGACATGATTGGCGGAGATAAATTAACCATAACAGATCAGATTCAGTTAATTAATTCCGAAATCAACTCCATTTGGCCCAATGGTTCGGACACTTTAGCTGGAAATACTCCTAGAAGTGCGTACCAAATAAATTTGGCTTTTGACCGACCAAATTCCGCTGGTCTTTGGCAAGGAGAAGTCGAAATAATCCTTGTTGGTGGAATAGAATTAAGCCTTCCTTACACGTATGAATTATTAGAAATAAACCCAAATGTAGAATTTTCTACTCCCGAAAATTTGACGCAGACCAATGAATTACTTCCAATTATAATACACGCAAAAGATACCGGTATCGGATTTAGTCTTGATGACCTAAATTGGTATAAAATGAACAATGAGACCACAATTCCAATAGCGGATTCTGTGGAAGGATTTGATACTTACTTGAATTATCATAATTTGACGGAAATATGGAACTCAGGAAATCATTTTGCAATGCCGGAAAATATTTCTTTCCGAGAGATTTGGATTAACTCAACAATTCCAGAATCTGAACAATGGCATAATTATGGAGTAAATGTTACTGACAGAGCCGGCTTGTCTAATCAATCATGGCTTTCTGTAAATTACGATATAACGTCGCCACCGTTATTGATTTATGGTGTACCAGAAATTACTAGAAATCCGTTCATAAGTCTAGTAATTCAAACAGAACCTGGTTCAAGTGTTTATCAAGATGATTTCCCCATAACTGGATTTGATGACTATGGTTTCGTAAACTGGACTGTAGGATTAATTCCAAGCGACACAGGAGTTGATTATTCTCCTGATGGGACTCCGATAAACTATTATTTGGTGCCCGAGGAAAATTATTTTTCAATCACCTCCACAGATGCGGCCGGAAATAGCGTCTCAAGTAGTCACATGGTCATTTATGATAATCAAAACCCACAACTAAAATCGTTGTTTGTAAACGATCAAAATGGCTTTAGGTATGAGCGAAACGATTTATACAGCGTTCTTAATATTACTAATTCTATATTTTTCCTAAATGTTTCAATCGATGTCAAAGATTTGTGCCTTAATTTTTCTAAGACAGATTCTATAATTAATGAATCTGCAGATGTATGTGTGTCCAATGAAAATATACCTGAACTGTTGGTGACGAATCTCTCAGGTTTAGAGAACACACTAGATATCCCAATCAATGTTGATTTACAAAATATTTCAGATGGGAATTATCTAATTGATGTTTACCTAATTGATTGGGCAGGCAATTCTGCATATGAACAATTTAGTATATCTCTAGATCGCAACATTCCAATTATTGATTGGACTCTATTGCCCTCTAAAAATGATGAATTATTAGATCATCGTCAATCATTGAATTGGGCATCCAATGAATTCTCTCATGTTTATTTTACTCACGATGGAGTTGTGATTGAAGAATGGGAAGGATTTGGAAGTGAATCTAATTTTATTTTGGAGAATAAAGGTTCACATGAATTCTGCTTAATTGCTTACGATGAAACCGAGGGTCAATATAATCAAAATATTCTTGTTGATTGCAAAAATTATGTGCTTAATGAGTCTATTTATTCTACGGACGTGTTCGCCCCTTGGGATGGTGGCATTACAACAGAAGATAGCCTATCCTCTGTAATCTACAGGGGGCCAGGTCAGGAAATATGGTGGCAAAATGATGCCGAGGACGAGCGCTATCTTATCACTCCCGGTGCTTTAGTTGTTGAATTGGATTTTAATCTCGAGGAAGGCCTCAACGAATTCTCCATTGATATTGAATCTTTGAATGAAGTTCATGAATATCAACTATCTATAACTCGTGACACAATAGCACCAGTTCTCTATTTGGAACAAATTACCATCAGAAACTCTACTTTGAATCCAGTAAAGCATATCAAAGGATATTGCGAACCCGGAGCATATGTAATGATTTGGAGTGTAATTGAATCTTACGAATTTATATGTGATTCATCTGGATTATTAGAGATTAATATTTCAGTTCAAGACACCGAAGGAATCCACATAATCCAGGCAACAAGCACAGATGCTGTAAACAATAGAAACTCGTTTTCTGTGGAAGTAATCAATCAAAATTGGATAGACTGGGCTATTGATGATGTACAAAATCAAGGTCCTATGCTCTGGTATTTTACAGGGATTATTTTTGTAACATTAGTTCTTGTAGGTATGACATCCTATTTACGGGAAAAAATGAGAATAAAGAAATTTAAAAACAGAAATCTAGTATCTCTGGAGGACTCATTTAATGAAATAAATGAACTGCTAAAATTATCACCTTCAGCCACAAAAACCGATTTGGAAACAGTAAACAATAAGTTGCCGGAAAAACAAGAGTTGATCTCATGGGAGGATATTAATCAAGGCAAATATTCTGCCTACACAAATGATGACGAGGATATAATTGACCTTGATTGAGCATAACCCTCATTTCCCTGTATTGTATCGTAGGTGTATGGCCGTAGAACATATAGCGATTATTGGTGCTGGACAAATGGGTAATGGAATAGCTCAAGTTGCAGCCTGTGCAGGATACAAAGTCACTATGATAGATGTAAAACAAGAGTTTGTAGATAGAGGAATAGAAACAATAAAAAAGTCCCTAAATAGACTAGTATCAAAGGACAAAATGACTGAAGACGAGGCCGAAGTTGCAATTTCTAAAATTATTACCTCTACAAATAATTTGTCGGCATCCAGTGCTGATTTAGTTGTCGAGGCAATACCCGAGGTTTTGTCTTACAAAGAAGCTCTTTTCAAAGAATTAGATAATATTTGTAAACCAGAGACAATATTGGCAACTAATACATCGAGTATCAGTATAGATTCCATAGCAGCCTCCACAACTAGGCCTGAAAAAGTCATAGGAATGCATTTCATGAATCCAGTTCCTATAATGAAGCTTGTTGAGATAATAAACGGGAGCGATACTTCGAGTGAGGTAAACTCTATCGTGGTAAAAACCGCAGAGAAAATGGGTAAAACTGCGTTATCCTGCAAAGATTCCCCAGGTTTCATATCGAATAGAATATTATGTCCCATGATAAATGAAGCAATATTGGCACTTGAAGAAGGCGTCGCCGAACCTGAGGCTATCGACGGTATAATGAAACTGGGAATGAATCATCCAATCGGGCCATTGGCACTTTCAGATCTTATTGGGAACGATACAGTTTTACATATCATGAATGTTCTCCACGCGGGATTTGACGATGAAAAATACGCACCCTCTAGTTTGCTTGTCAAGATGGTTAAGGAAGGAAAATTGGGTAGGAAATCTGGAGAAGGATTTTACAAATATTGATTTTTGCTTATCGAGAGACTTCAAATCATCATATCCCTTCGGTCGCACATGGATAGCCGAAAGAGAATCTCTATTTTAGTTTCAATAATGTTATTGGGTATGGTCGCAACACCCGTACTCGGTAATGATGCCGGGACAGGGGGAGATGCGGGCAACAATACAACCTCTGCAACATCTTTACCTGCAACGAATGGCACCTATTATGGAAATTTAACAGTCACATCTGACGATTCTGATTATTACCTAATCAATATGTCTTCAAACACAGGAATTGCTGTACAGATTACATATCCTTCTTCTGCTGATTTCGATCTTGCCTTACTCAATAGTGGTGGCGGTTACATAGATCTTAGCACTAGTTCTGGAACCACAGACGATGTAACCTCAAACGGTACATCAGTAGGTGGTAATAGTGTATATGTCTGGGTAGACAGATATTCAGGTTCGGGCCAATACACAATGCAAATTTGGATATTTTCAACCGGTTCCTCAGGTGGCGGAGGTACCGGTTCAGGCAACGGTCATGATGCGGGAACCGGTGTAGATGCTGGAAATAATAGGCAAACTGCGATGTCCCTTAATGCAACTAATATGTCGTACTGGGGTGACGTAACTTATTCATCAGATGCAAATGATTACTACAAAATCTCACTACCGGCCTATTTTGGCGTCTCAGCATCACTGAGTTGGAATTCTACTGTTGACTTAGATTTAGAAGTTTATGATAATTCCAGTACTGCTCCTATTGTATATAGCTGGTTTTCAAACCCTGAATCTGTGACTGTGAATAATTACGGCGGTAATGATTTATGGTTCAGAGTCTATGCGTATGGAACCAATACCGGCACTCATGCCTACAATTTATCATTCACATTTGATAATCTGAGTAGTAATCCTGTGTACAACCAAAATGATGCCGGAACTGGTGGAGACGCATCTGATGACTACAATAATCCTACTTTTGTAAATATGACTTATGTCCCCGGAAATAATAGCTTCAATGGTTGGGGATCTAACTCTGATGACGCAGTAGATGAATATGAAACCTATGTGCCTGCAGGGCACGGATTAGCTGTTTATACGTGGTTTAACTCATCTGAAATGGATTTAAGTTTAGCAATGGCGGATCTTTCTAGCGGAGTGAACATAATATCTCAGTCTACAACTTCTAACCCTGAATATGTGACTTCTAATGGAACCTATGTAGGTGAAATGGATATTTTGATTGAAGTGTATGTTACATCCGGTGAAGGGGCTTACGAAATGGCTTGGTGGATATTCGATCTTGATACTGATGGAGATAGTCATTGGGACATGAACGAGACTGATTGCGGGTCAGACCCTGAAGATTCTACTAGTGTACCCTTGGATACTGATTCAGACGGTATTTGTGACCCCCTGGATCTTGATGATGACGGAGATTATGTTGAAGACGCTAATGACTCATTCCCTCTCGACCAAACCGAATGGGATGACACCGACAACGATAACATCGGAAACAATGCAGATACTGACGACGATAATGACGGATTCACAGACACAGAAGAAGTACAATGTGGTTCAGATCCATTAATTTCTTTCGATATACCTTCAGATTTTGATTCTGATGGAATTTGTGATTTGCAAGATTCCGATGATGACAACGACGGTTATGATGACGAAATTGACGCATTCCCCATGGACGATTCAGAATGGGCGGATACGGACAATAATGGCATAGGCGATAATTCAGATACAGATGATGACGGTGACGGTTACAGCGACAATATTGAATTATCCTGTGATTCAGATCCTCTCAATTCCTTTGATGTTCCTTCCGATATTGATATGGACGGGACTTGTGATTTGATGGATAATGATATTGATGGAGACAATTATCCAAATGAAATTGATGCTTTTCCAACAAACAGTCAAGAATGGTTTGATACTGATAACGATGGATTTGGGAATAATGCGGATATTGATGATGATGGAGATTCAGTTTCTGATAATTATGATGCATTCCCACTTGATAGTGACGAATGGGCAGATAATGACAATGATGGTCTTGGCGACAATGGAGACTTAGATGATGATAATGATGGATGGCCAGATTCTGATGAATATTCATGTTCCACAAATCCAATGTCCCCTCAGTCAATTCCCAGTGACTTTGATGGCGATATGATTTGTGATATCATGGACTCTGATGACGATGGAGATGGAGTTCCTGATGAAAATGATGCATTCCCTATGGACAATGCAGAATGGGATGACACAGACTCTGACGGGATTGGTAATAATTTTGACGATGATGACGATGGTGATGGCTGGTTTGATATCTACGAACCAAATTGTGGTACTGATCCATTGGATGGTACATCAATTCCTCTAGACTTTGACGAAGATTGGACTTGCGACCTTGTTGACGATGACGATGATAACGATGGAGTAAAAGATGTTGATGACCCATTCCCGAAAAATCCAGATGAGTCTATCGATACAGATTCAGATGGCATTGGGAACAATGCTGATAATGATGATGATGGGGACGGATGGAATGATAACTCGGAATTATTATGTTTTACAAGTCCAACTTCGAGTAACTCAATACCAGATGATCTTGATGGAGATAAGACCTGTGATCAAAATGATGCAGACATTGATGGTGATGGTATAGGTAATGCACAAGACGCGTTCCCAATGGATTCTACAGAATGGGAAGACCTGAACGGTGATGGGAAAGGAGACAACAGTCACCCACTTTCAATTGCAGATAAAGTCGTTCTTAACCCAATGCCTGCTTTGCTAATTGCAATGATTATATTATCCTTGATAGGTGGTGCAGTGTTAGTCTACACTAATAGTAAAAAACCTACTATCGAGGGATTTCAAAAAGGAATGGATATGACTTCGTATTTAGAAAGTGAATCATCCTCCGAAACATATTCTGATGATTCTCAAGAAGAAACAAATACTGGTGAAACCGATGTTAAGGATTCAAGTGGAATAGGAGAAACCGTAGTGCCTCCACTCCCTCCGGGTTTTACTACTGAGTCAAACTTCGTCCCCCCTCCTCCTCCTGGATTCGAACCAAATATCTCGAAATCAGAATCTTCGAATGAAATAGTCTCTAGCTGGGAGGAATTACCTCCAGGTGGAGAATACACCGAAAGCGAGCCGCTGACGTACACGGGTCCAGGATTAGGTACATGGGTGGAAAGGAAAGATGAGTCTTGGGAAAAGATTTCCTAATAGCGGAAGAAACCAATTCAATTTTCCTACCTGCCCAGAATCAGACTGTATTGCTTGGAGAAGTGTATGATGTTATTTCTTACCAAAACAGGAAACAAACTACATTTATTCATACTTAAATTAGTGTTTATTGTACCAATACATCCTTTTATCGAAATATCTCTGTATTGGTGTTTTCATGAGCATCTAACGGTACTGTTATATCCTTTCCATCGTGTGATGCACGATAGTGATACCCATGCAAAGCAACACCCTCCGCTCTGTTACACTTGCCTTATTGATGATTGCCTCGGTTTTGGTCCCCCTTGCGGACATACATTCAGAACCACCTGAGATGATGGAAGAGAGAGTAGCTCTAGAAGCTCCTCCTGTCCCTTGTTTAGGTAACGACGCGTGCCGTGGAACAGATGCAGGTAACACATATTCCACCGCGATCGATGTCACATCAGATTTCGACTTTAATGGCGCAAATGAGACAAACACATACTGGGGTTCAATGGAAGCTACAGGGTATTCAAATACCCTCGATGCCAACAATGATTTCTTCGTTGTAGACGTACCTGCTGGATACGGTGTAGAAGCAACATTAACATGGAATGGGACAGGAGCTGGAACTTACGATAACTACGCTTACAGGCTAGCTTTCGGACCAACATCTGCAGTAGGATATATGTATAGTACAAGTGCAACATACGGAGG
>Ga0163110_10000836_pt1 | contig 15128 bp, 8 predicted proteins | sample CRUFie1St17metaG_FD_108703 | JGI IMG/M metagenome (GOLD analysis project Ga0163110, IMG submission 108703) | Marine microbial communities from the Costa Rica Dome - CRUD Field 142mm St17 metaG | ecosystem: Environmental > Aquatic > Marine > Oceanic > Photic zone | place: Costa Rica: the Eastern...
GTGACAACTTTTTTCGGCCAGTAGCTCTTGAACTCGGTCCGGATGGCGCATTGTATTTAGCGGACATGCAAAGAGAAGTAATCGAGCACCCCGATTATATTCCAAGCAAACTGAAAAAAAAGATGAGAATCCGCGGCGGAGAAACACGCGGACGGATTTACAGAATCACACCAAAATCCAAGACTTCTGAAGCTATCACAACACTTAAACCGGTAAGGTTAAATAATTTTGAAACCGAATTCGCTAGTCCTAACCAATGGCGAAGATGGACCGCACAAAGACTAATTTACGAAAGCCAAGATTCATCACTCGTACCGCAACTCCGAAAATTGATTAAACATAAAAACCACTTCGTTAGACTCCACGCATTATGGTCACTACAAGGACTTGGTTCAATTAAGCTCAACGACATAATCAAAGGACTAAGTGATTCGAATCCTAGGATTCGCGAAAACACTATTCGTATCGCCGAGACGATTGGACCAATTGAAGACCAAACCTTAACCCAAAGACTAATCAAATTAACCGGAGACCCAGATTCAACTGTACGCTTTCAACTAGCCTTAACTTTAGGAGAAATTAAACCGACAACTTCCGTAAAGAACGCGTTAGAAGAAATTTATATTAATGGACATAAAGATGAATGGACCCGCAAAGCTGTCCTTTGCTCCTTAAAAGAAAATGAAGTTTCTTTCACAAAAGCAATAGCTCTAAGAGTACCTCCCATATATTTACAGGAATCATTTCAACTAACTGCCAGCCGCATAGACGATCCAATGGATTTGGATATCCTAATAAAAATGGTTCTAAATGCTGATTGGAAAAATGATAAAAAAATAAAACTACTAAAATCAATTCGCAAGGGCCTAACTCGCTCATCAAATCTTATCCGCTTAAAATCACTTAATGCAAAATCCCTAGTTTCAAAACTAGATGACCTTGATCTCAATCTAAAAATAGAAATGCATCAATTATGCCTTGTTGCAGGAATAGGCGATTTTTTAAATGAATCAGAAATACAGCAAATTATTAATGAGACACCTCAATTAAACGGCTCAAATAATGAAAAAATAAAACAATATATACGCTTCATTAGCCTCACAGGTAAACCTTCAGCATTAATAGAAAAATTTTCATCAATCATAAAATCCACTCAGGATAATGATATTCAAATCACCGCCATAAACGAGTTGGCAAATATAAAGGAACCTAATACATCTTCATTGTTAGTCTCATATTGGCCTTATTTCCTTCCATCAGTCCGGCCACAATTAATTAATATTTTCGTATATAACAGTCGTTTTAGAGATGCGTTTTTAACTGCACTTGAATCTAAAGAAATAACACTTGGAGAAGCAAATCTCGACCTCGAACACAGGCGTAAACTTAGAAGATATTCCGGAACTAAAATAAGCGAACGTGCAAAAAAACTATTTGGCGATGAGGATTATAGTAACCGCAATACAGAAGTAGAAAAATGGCTCCCACTGCTACCAAAAAATGGTAACGCAACAAAAGGCAGTAACACATTCAAGACATTGTGTTCAAATTGCCATCGTAGCCATAAGGAAGGCTATGAATTAGGGCCAGATTTAGAAGGACTAAACCATAGAAGCGTAGAAGACTTGGCCAGTAATATTATTGATCCCAATATGGCTATTAATCCAAAATACGCATCCTACTCAGTTATTACAAATAGCGATGAAACGTTTGTTGGAATACTTTCAAATCAAAGCGCAAATTCAATTACAATCAGCATGCCACTTGGCATCACAAAAAATATTGATCGAAAAAACATCAAAGAATTAAAGTCTATAAGAACTTCATTAATGCCTATGGGTCTTGAAAAAACTATGACTCCGTCTAAGCTTCGTGACGTAATAGAATATATTCGTCAACCGAGTCCTTAAAAAGACAGTACTAATTCTAATATTACAGACCAGAAAGTTAGTAAAATTAAATGGCAGAAGTTTTTATTAGTTACGGCTCCGCTGATCGAAAACAAATTCAAGATCTTGTCTCTCGGCTTCGACAAGCAGGTATAACCGTTTGGATCGATGAAGCTGGCATCGAAGGTGCTGCAATGTGGAGCGAAGAAATTGTCGGAGCCATCGATAATTGTAAGGTACTGATACTCACAATTTCTCCTAACTCCACCAAATCCAAAAATGTCGTTCGCGAACTAGCCTTAGCTAGCGAAGGAGAAAAAACTATTTTACCTATATTTCTTGAACCAACTGATATCCCAGAATCAATGAAGTACCAGTTGGCCGGCATACAGCGTGTGGAGTACTTCACCGGCAATGAAGAACAAGCCATAGACAGCGTTCTTCGTGCTCTATCCCGCTTGGGAATATCAAGCGAAAAAAAAGGACAAAACCAAACAACAACCACTAAAACCATAGAAACTAAAGTCAAGAGCAAGCCATCCGTCTTTGCAATCGCGACTGCAATCATAATTCCTATAATCACTTTAGTATTCCTGCTTAAACCGAGTGATCAACAAACAACAAAAACCCAAAAGACCTCGATCAAAGAAATACCAGCAACAACTCAAGTAGAGACTAAGCCATTAGACAAAAATAGGATTGTCATTTTGCCATTCAAGAATATTGGAACCCCCGGAGAGAATGATCATATTGTCGAAGGAATTGTCGATGACTTGAATACTATGCTGACTAATGTAGACGGCTTAAAAGTGATAGGATCAGCATCTGCCAAGACATATCGAAATAGCGATAAAACACCAGGTGAAATTGGAAAAGAACTCAACGCCGGTACATTACTTCAAGGCAGCATACAGAAAACCGGCTCTAACTTAAAAATAAACGTGCGTCTAATTGACACCTCCACATCAGAAAACATATGGGCTAACTCTCTAAGCGGAAGCGAATCAGATCGAAGTAGATTCCAACAGCAAATTATCCAAACTATTGTCAATAAAACCAAAGGTACTCTACTAAATCAGAAAGAACTTGGATCTTTAAGCATTGGAGACACTAAAGACAATGAAGCGTATAGCCTTGTTAAAAGAGGATTTGAGCTCTTGAATGGATCTTCAAGAAATGAAAATAAAAAAGCGATAGATCTTTTCATAAAAGCAATTGAATTAGACCCAAATTATAGTGATGCATATTATGGATTAGCTAAAGGTGAATATGATTTATCTTACTTAAGCCTGAAGGAACCTAAAGCTAGTATACCACTAGCAAAATCATATTTGAAAAAAGCACTAGAGATTAACCCAAATCACCTTAGATCTAAAATCCTCAAAATCATATTAACCCTAAAAGCTGACTGGAATACGAAAAATATATTTGAAAATATAGAATCTATTCTGACTAAACATAAAAACAATCCCTTAGCAGGGGAACTTAGCGATGTGTTCATTCACTCAGGTCAAAGCAAAAGAGCAATTAAAATACTAAACCAAAGCCTTATATTAGATCCAAAAAATTCCTCTATTCACGCAAGATTGGCATTACAATATTTAATTATCGGCAATATCAATCTAGCTGAAAAATACAATTCTGAAGCTGTTAAATTAAGCCCTAACTATCAAATGGTCCTTCATATTAGATCATTAATTTTGATGAAACAAAATAGATATACTGAAATTGAGAATTTATTAAAAAAAGCGATTCAGAATGATGACAAAAACCCTGTCACAGTAATGTCGCTAGGAATCGTTTATTGGAGATCAGACAAAAAAGAGGAAGCTTATAAGCTCCTTATCGAATTATTAGATAGGAGAAATTCTGAATATATAAAAGGCGGAATTTTGGCGCGATTTTTCACAGTAATCGGGGATAAAGAGAAAGCCTTCAAGTGGTTAAAAATTTCTCGAGAAGAAAAAGACACTGATTTTTTCCATATGTATCATTGGCCAATTTTTGATGGAATACGTAATACCCCTGAATTTATAAAAATATATAAGGATGCGGGCTTATTTGAATATTTAACTAAAAAAGAAAACTAAATTTTATGAAGTACAATATGACAAGTCTAATTTGTTCAATCGCGTTCTCCTTATCAATATTATCAATAAATGCCCAAACAGAGAAATTCTCAGCAGGCGGCATATCATTCGAAGGCCCAAAAGGATGGCAATCGCAAAAGCCATCATCCTCAATGCGAAAAGCTCAATTCGTAATTAAGGATAAAAATGGCACGGCAGAAGTTGTGTTCTTCTACTTTGGACCTGGAGCAGCAGGAGGTGTAAAAGCTAACGTGGATCGCTGGCTAGGCCAATTCAAGGAACCCGTTGATCAAGTAAAAGCAAAAATAAGTGACGAAAAAATTAATGGCATCAAGGTTACTTATGTCACAGCTGAAGGCACATTCATGAAGGGGCCTCCTTTTGGAGGCACAAAGGTTCCGGTTCCTAACAGCGGCCTACTGGCTGCTATTATCGAAGGCACAAAAGGAGCGGTATTTATTAAAGCAACTGGTCCTAAAGTTATTACCTATGCAGCCAAAAAGACGATGAAATTAATGGTTGAAAAGGCACTGAAAAAATAATTGAAGTAATTTATGTTTTTGAAAGCTTATGCCAGTACCCCTTTAACAACATTCCCATGGACATCAGTAAGACGATAATGTCGTCCCTGAAATTTAAATGTCAGCTTCTCGTGGTCTATCCCTAAGCAATGAAGCATCGTAGCATGCAAATCATAAACTGACACTGGGTCCTTGATGATGTTAAAGGAAAAATCATCAGTTTCACCATAAGTAGTACCGCCTTTTATGCCGCCTCCAGCCAACCACATGCTAAAGCATCTAGGATGATGGTCTCGCCCATATTTATCCATATTCAAGCCTCCTTGCGCATAAACGGTACGACCGAACTCTCCACCCCAGATAATTAGTGTCTCATCTAACATACCACGTTGCTTAAGATCACTAATCAAAGCGGCGGATGGCTGATCAATATCACCACATTGCAATGGCAAATCACGGGGAGTATCACTGTGATGATCCCAGCCTCGATGATAAAGCTGAATAAAACGAACGCCGCGTTCAGCCAAACGACGAGCTAAAAGACAATTTGCTGCAAAAGTACCAGGCCTACGTGCATTCTCACCATAGAGCGCGAAAGTTTTATCGGGTTCGGATTTTGTATCCATTAATTCCGGGACCGAAGTTTGCATGCGATACGCCATCTCGGCCTGCTGAATTCGAGTGACAATTTCCGGATCACCCAGCCGTTCATGGTGCCTCCTGTTGAGTTCTTGACCAAGGTCAAGCATACGACGACGACGTGTAGACGATATACCTTTAGGGTTAGCTAAATAGAGTACTGGGTCACCTATAGATCTAAACTGAACACCTTGATGTTCTGATGGAAGAAATCCACTGCCCCACAGCCTAGCATAAAGTGCCTGTGAATTACGCTTAGCACTACCTTGTGAAAGCATCACAACAAAAGCTGGTAAATCAGAATTTTCACTACCTAGTCCATAGCTAGCCCATGCTCCCGCGCTCGGCCTGCCTGCCTGTTGGAAACCTGTCTGAAAAAAAGTTACTGCTGGATCATGATTGATTGCCTCAGTCTGCATCGACCGGACAATCGCTATTTCATCTGCAACTTTACCAAGATAAGGAAGAGTCTCCCCCAACTCAGCTCCACTTTGACCATGTCGCTTAAACTGAAAAATAGATTTGCATATGAGCTTGTCCTTCTGGCCAGATGTCATACCAGTCAGACGTTGCCCCTGAAAGAAGGAAGGATCAAGTGGATCACCATGACGTCGAGCAACCTCTGGCTTATTATCAAATAACTCAAACTGCGATGGCGCGCCATTTTGAAAAAGATAAATCACCCTCTTTGCTTTAGGTGCAAAGTTTGGAAAACCACTAGATGCAGATAACAAACGAGGGTTAAGTATTGACGCTAAAGCGGCTGAGCCAATACCAGCACTTGCTCGCCCAAGAAATTGTCGTCTCGTCTCGAAAAGAACTGCATTCTCTTCAGTATTCATATTAGTTTCGCGTGATTGCTTCATCAGTACAAAACACAGCGTTAGCCAGTGAAGTAAAAGCAGCTAGATCCGCCAAGTCGAGCGATCTGTCATAATCTGATTCTCCAACAGTCATTAAATCGGCGGCCGAATCTAGATCAGCTCGAAAGTCAATTAACATCTCATTCAGAGTATCAAGCAATAAACGATGCTCTATTGGGTTAGGTTTACGCCCACAAATAAGGCGGTACAGGCTATCAACTCGAATTGAATTAGTTTCAGGCTCACGCAACACCCTCTCAGCCAGCTTTCGTGAGGTCTCAATGAAAGTAGGATCGTTCATTAAAACCAAAGCTGCCAATGGAGTATTTGTACTGGGTCGCTTAAGTACACACACTTCACGTGAAGGAGCATCAAAAACCTGCATATTTGGTGGCGGCACAGAGCGCTTCCAATATGTATACATACTGCGACGATAAAGCTTTTCACCATGATCTTGCTGAAAACGGGGAACATTAGAAAACACCACTTCACCCCAAAGCCCAGGGGGCTGGTAAGGCTTCACACTCTCACCACCAATGCGGGTTACCATAAGACCACTAGCAGACAATGCATGATCTCGTATCATCTCTGCCGGCAAACGAAAACGAGGCCCTCGAGCAAGTAGTCGGTTCATAGGGTCTACTTCAAGTAATATCGGTGTAACTCGAGATGTTTGTTGGTATGTAGACGACATCACAATTTGCTTATGCATTGCCTTAAGATTCCAATTCGTCACTATGAGTTCATCGGCCAACCAATCAAGTAAATCTGGGTGCGTTGGCCATTCACCTTGGGCCCCAAAATCTTCCGAAGATGTTACAATACCAACACCGAAATGCATTTGCCATAAACGATTTGCAGTAACTCTAGCAGTCAATGGATTATCTCTACTTACTAGCCACTTAGAAAATCCAAGACGATTTCGCGGAAAATTAATAGGCCATCGACCAAGCGCAGAAGGTAGTCCAACATTTACCTCAACCTCACCAGGCTGATCATACTGACCACGGTTTAACACGAATGTTTTTCGAGGCGGGGATTTTTCGCCCATTACCATTGTCGTAGGCACTTGTTCCTCAATCTTGGTCAATTTATCACGAATTGCATCAAGTTGTTTTTCCTTTTTAGACTTTTGACGCGAAATTATCCCAGATCTATCCCAGTAAACCGTCCCATCAAACTGTGTAAATGCCCAGCCAGTTATCTTTGTTCCAGCATTTAGTCCAACTTTTTTGGCTCCAACTTCAAGCCTAACCCATTCGCCTGTCTTAGGTAACGGCCCAATCTTTCTACGACTGGAAGTGTTTTCCTGACCCCAATCAATTTTACCTTCACCCCAATACGCACGATGTTCCCAACTCTTAGAGTCATTCCACTGAAGCATGATTTGTTTAGGTGGATTATTAGGATCCAAATAAACGTATGAGAATAGCGTTGTATTGTCATCAATACTGAGACCAACTTTCGCATTTTGAATAAGATGCTGCCCTCGACCCTGACTACTCCTTCTGTGTGAGCGATTACCACTGTAAACAGGATGATCTGGACTGTTTACAAACTCAAAAGCCTCACCACCACCACCATTTCCAAGCGCATCTACTCCCTCTGGCAAATTGTCATCAATCCAAACCTTCTCGGACATTTCAGGTGCAGACAAATTGCCATTAACCTTAGTGACTAGCTGTTTTTCAGCAATACGAAGCGTGGCCAATTGTTCATACTGCAATACTGTTGGAGCCTTTATAAAAGGTTGATCCGCCTGTTTATCTGAATTCCCCACATGAGCACGCTCCGGCACATTATTGAATAAAGCGTAAAACGCATAAAATTCTTCCTGAGAAATTGGATCATACTTGTGGTCGTGACAACGGGCACAACCAAAAGTTAAACCTAGAAAGACTGCAGAAGTAGTTTCAACTCTATCAACCACAGTTTCAACTCGATACTCTTCATCAATCACACCTCCTTCACTTTGTATAGAGTGGTTACGATTAAATCCGGTTGCTACTTTCTGCGCAAGTGTAGGTTCAGGTAAAAGATCACCAGCTAATTGTTCAATTACAAACTGATCATACGACAAATTCTTATTAAAAGCTTCAATAACCCAATCGCGCCATGGCCACATCACACGCCTCCGGTCGAGACTATATCCATGCGAATCAGCATAGCGTGAGGCGTCAAGCCAATTAAGCGCCATCCTCTCTCCATATCTTGGTGATGCCAATAATCGGTCGACCACCTTCTCGAAAGCACGAGGTGAAGAATCTGCAATAAATGCATCAATTTCCACCAGTGACGGAGACAATCCAGTTAAGTCAAAACTCACACGCCTCAGAAGGGTCTCCTTGTCCGCCTGAGGTGAAGGCTGCAATCCGCTCGATCGCAACTTAGCTAAAACAAATTGATCAATAGCACCACTTGACCATACTCCATTCTTAAGAGCCGGCAATGGAGGACGTTTGGGAGGAATAAAAGACCAATGTTTCTTCCACGGAGCACCTTGTTCAATCCAACGTTTCAGTGTGGCCACCTCAGCCGAAGACAAAGCCCTGCCTGAATCCAGCGGTGGCATACGCTCAGAATCATCCGAATCAGTGATGCGTAAAAACAAATCACTTAAATCCGGTTGACCGGGAGCAACTATTTCAGATATGAAATCTTCAGTATCCAATCGCAAATCAGCCTTTCGGTTAGCCGCATCGGGGCCATGACAATCAAAACAATTATCTGAAAGGATTGATCGAATATCGCGATCATACTCCACATCCGCATCGGAAAGGACTGTCGCAGAATTAAAAAGTAAAATCAAAAGACCAAAGTAAACTGGAAAATAAAACCGATAATCGAAAACAGGAAAAATTAAAGGCATACGCAACTCTCTCCTTAACGATAGAGCTGAGTTTCAAGACGGTTACTATCATCACCCAAACTAATTCTCGGAATTGCTTTAAGGGAAAAAAGCAAACTCACACTAAAGTCATTTTTCCCAGCACGATGATCACGCAGACGGAATCTAAGTGCCGAGGTTACACTCGAAAAATCTCTATAAAGACTATAGCTCTGTTCCTCCATTGTACCATCGCTTGCCTCGAACTGATGTATCATACGAAATCCCCACTCCTCATTGATACGGTAGTACAAACGAGTATAGAGTAGATTATTACCCCAGCGCCAATCCTCACCGAGGACATTCTCAAAAAACGGATCATAGGGATATCGAACTTTCAACTCTTCCTGTGCCCAGTCGCGTAAATAGCGATGACCTAAAGTTAGACTCCATTTATTATTCGGCAATAAGGAAATCGTATGATTTGACTCGTTGAGTAATCTAATATTGGGATCGTAACGCAACTCTGATCCTAAAAGCAGCCACGAACGAGGCTTAACTTCCAGATTAGAGTATATATCGTTGAAACGATCCTCATATATACCAGTCTCCAATCGCCAATCGGTAAATAGCTCCCAATTTAAAACATCATCCACCAAACCAAAACGTTTAGTTTGAAGCCTATTCCTAACTCCGATGCGAAGAACATTTCTAGAGTCAATTGTATCAATCGAATTATAATCAGGAAAATCTATTGGCCGCAAACGTAGCGAGTGAAGTTCACGGTCAAACTGCGGAATCTCCCATGGCCGCTTATTTGGATCAGGCACAAAAACATAATTAGCCATCGGTTGCATAACATGCCTCAATCCATCGACATCCAAGAATGATAGTTTGGCATCGGGCCATGTATTAGATGCTTTGAAAGAAAACTCAACGCCAGTGTTGAAAACAGATCGATCGAGATCATTCATTTGGCCAAAATCTGAATCATGACTCGATCGAGAGCTATAATGACTGAACCTGAATCCTGCATAAGGAACCACATTGAGCCAATTAAAATAATTACGAGGTAGTAATAACTGCTGATGAGTATCCCCTCGAAAAGCTTCATACCCACTCAAATCTGAATGATCAACAACCGGGCTAAACTCAAAATAACCGATAGAGGTTTCACTTTCGTAGAATATTGGCGTCTCGCCAAGACGCTGGCGCAAACCTGTTACTCGCAATTCGGGCAACCGTTCAATTGTCTGATAAAAGTCATCCACCTGTGGCTGGGCTAAAAGGTTAATGCTGAAATTTTGCCAATGTTTCGCAACCTCAATATGAGATTGAGGCTGTGGATCACGGCGAAAGTCACTCTCAAAAAAATCTCGATTCATGAATTCATCACTCTGATCTTGCAACAATAGTTTAGCAGTAAAGTTAGTCTCAATATTGACAGAGTGGTAAATATTTAATCTATGGCGATCTGTACGATCGGTAAATTCAGTACTACCAGACCGACTCCGAGCTCCTGACTGAGGATCGCGATCATTCAAAATGTAAACTGATGCATCGCCTTGACCCAAAAGACCGAGATCGTAATCAACATCTAGCCCGCCTGCTAATCCACGCAGTGAACGATAATCCAAATGGGCTGCCCCGCTTAATCGATCGCTCAAGTTCCAATTGTATGACCCCTCAAAAAACATTCCATACCGACTGCGATAGCCTGGGGTAAGACTCCATTGGTTTGGAGGTTGATCAAGTCGGCGCCTGTAATATGGAAAATAAAAAATCGGCACATTACCTGCATAAAAAGTTGCCCCTTTAGCCTCCAAATATTTACCAGGGCTAATACTTAAACTCCGAGTCCTCAACTTAATCAAAGGATCCGATCGGTCATCGGAAGTAAGCAACACTTCTTGCGCTGAATACTCATTGTTATTTGCGTCTCCTTTTATATTGATTCCCTCTACAAAAAAAGGAGACTGACCAGCCCGGAAATTATCCGTTTGCATCGATCGAGTCTGAAAGTTGTAATAAAGCTTATCAGAAGTGAATACCCTATCTTCGCTCTGCAAAGTCACATTACCTTCAGCAAAAATCTCACCAGTGGATTGGTCTAATTGCCCCTTATCAGCAATCACAAAGACACTCTCACCCTGCTCTTTGAAAGTAATACGAAAACGGTCATTCAAGATGACCTTGCCCTGGTTTAAATTATAATCGAAATTCCCAGGCTCAAGAGACTCAATCTCCCATACTGAATCACCATTATTCGCCGATTCAGCTGATAATAAAATATCTGAATTGGCAACCAAGACGAACAAAAATAAAGAAATCCAAAGGCGATGCATCTATGTCCTGTTAGTAAAACAGAGGCGCCTCTTGCTGCCAAGCCGGAGTTGCCGGTCAACAGGCAAATTCTTAAAGAAAAGCTCAAAGATTTGACAATCATAAGGCACTAAGATGACACTGGGTTTTAAGAATAAAATCTTTTGTTAAACAATCCCATAACCATGAAAAACGTAAGATCAAAATCCGGCTTTACACTAATTGAACTACTGGTTGTCATTGCGATTATCGCAATCCTTGCCGGCCTATTATTACCTGCATTGGCCAAGGCTAAATCAAAGGGCCAAGGAATTTCCTGCCTTAACAATTGCCGTCAACTAATGCAGGCATGGCAACTATACTCAGGAGATTTCGATGAGCGTGTATGTAACAACTTTGGAGTTAGCGAAACTCTCAATTCCATATCTACTAAAAAATTTGACAACTGGGTAAACAACGTCATGACTTGGGGGTCAGGAAGCAGCATTGCAGATCAAAGCGTCACCAATCGTGATTGGGTCAAAAATGGTATTTTAGCAAAATACACCGCTTCAGCATTCAATATTTATCGATGCCCAGCAGACAATTACCTCAGCGTTAACCAATCGCGTGCAGGATTTAATCAACGACTTCGAAGCAACGTGATGAATGCATTCTTTGGCAGGTTTAACTCCGCAAACCAAAGTGACCCAACAAGATTCGGCCGAAATGCTTTGTTACAATCATACAAACAATTCATGAAAACAACCGATGTACCAAATCCAAGCAATACATGGGTTACCCTTGATGAGCACCCCGACAGCATCAATGACGGCTATTTCATCAATGGGCCAAATAGCAATCAATGGGGTGACACACCTGGCTCGAATCATGGAGGGGGCTGTTCATTTGCGTTTGCAGACGGACATTCTGAAATAAAGAAATGGCTTAGCCCAACCACTAAAATACCAGTAAAATACAGATGGGGAACACGCCCACTAGACGCAGATGGTAAAAAAGATTTCCAATGGTGGAAAGAACGGACCGCTTTTGTTCTTTATTAATAAGAGTTGTCAGGGTTGACACCAGATTTTGGTGTGAATAGATTTACGAAATATCTCATCCATAAAATGAAACACTCAAGAGTTATTACTGGTTTTACGTTAATTGAGTTACTGGTTGTAATAGCAATTATAGCTATACTTGCCGGCATGTTATTACCCGCATTAGGAAAAGCTAAAGAAAAAGCACGTCAAACGGCTTGCTCAAACAACTTAAAACAATTTGGTTTATCAATGATATATTATACCGATGATAATGATGACCGCTTACCTCATATGCATGAATGGCTAGTAGGTAAAAATAAGTCCACCCAAAATGTGATTGATGGCAAGAAACCTAATGGCCAACGTTATCGGAGGGGGCAAGATATTACTACTGGCACACTTTATCCTTATCTGAAAAATCAAGATGTCTATCTTTGCCCGACAGACAAGATAGCCTTCAAGCGGCCAGGCCAATGGAAATTTGACGGGGCCGTAAACAAAGACTTTAGTTATGCAATTAGCGGACCGGGAATGGATGATCGTAATCCAAGAGCTTACAATGCAAAATTCTCTAGCTGGGTCGAACCAGACAAATCATTCACTTTCATGGAAGAGGCTCAGGATGCGCCACTTAACGACGGTCATATGTGGCCCAACACTTGGGATGTTCTAGCCACGCGACATAAGGGAAAGGGAGACGGCTGGGGAGTTAATGGACAAGGAAACCGAAGAGAAGTTGCAGGACTCGGAATGATACTGATGGGAGATGCTCGAGTTGAACCATGGACCAAACAAAAATTCCTAAAATATGGTTATCAAAAAGGTAACAGTCGACTTTGGAAACCATACGGCAAAGTTTCTCAACCAAGCCCATAATTAGTTAGCAGTCGAAAAAATAATTTTCAGATTAACCGGACAGTTGACGTATACGTCAATTTGACATTTATTGAGCTCCCATTTTTCTTGTATGAACAAAAAATTGTCTCGCCGCACGGCACTCAAATCTTTCGCGGGCAGCACAGCTGCCGTTGGAATCTCACTAAACTCTAAACCACTAGTAAGATCGGCTGAAAAAACAGGTGATCTGAAGGGCAATATTCGCCATTCGGTTTGCAAGTGGTGCTACGGTAGCATTGGTTTGGAAAAACTTGCGAAAAAAGCGGCCGACCTCGGAATGGAGTCAGTCGAACTACTTGATCCACCTGATTTTCCAACAATGCGAAAACACAAGCTTAGCTGTGCGATTGTTAGCTTTCCAACTGGCACTCTTAAGGACAACAAAACCCGTGTGGGAGGAATTTCACGAGCATTCAACCGACTCGAACATCACGATACATTGGTTGAGATTTATGAAAAACGCATAAAAGAAGTTTCTAATGCTGGCCTCAAAAACCTAATTTGTTTCTCAGGAAACCGCGCCGGCATGGATGATGAAACCGGTCTTAAAAATTGTTCTATCGGCTTAAAGAAAATTTTAGCTATAGCTGAGAAACACAAAGTTAATATAGTCATGGAGTTGCTCAATAGTAAGGTAAACCATAAGGACTATATGTGTGACCACACAAACTGGGGAGTTGAATTATGTAAAACGATTGAATCGGAAAGATTTGGTTTGCTTTACGACATTTATCATATGCAAATCATGGAAGGAGACGTCATTAGGACTATTCGAGATAACCACAAGTATCTTTTCCACTATCATACCGGAGGAAATCCTGGCAGAAATGAAATCGACGAAACCCAAGAGCTTTTCTATCCCGCAATTATGCGAGCGATTCTCGATACAGGTTACAAAGGCCATGTCGGCCAAGAGTTTATTCCTAAGCGCGACGACAAACTCGCTTCACTCGAACAAGGAGTTCGAATCTGCGACGTTTAAAAAATGAGCCTCGACATTTCTTTATCCAAGCGGGACGAGATCACCGCTACGGTAAGCCGTTCTGTTCTAGAGACAAACGTCTACGACATTCACACTCACTTATACGATCCAGCATTCGGTGAACTATTACTATGGGGCATAGATGATCAATTGGTATATCATTACCTTGTTGCCGAGGCATTCCGCCACTTCGAAATTAACTTTAATGATTTCTGGAAATTAACCAAAGAAAATCAGGCTCAGATGATCTGGGACTCCCTATTCATTGATAACTCGCCTTTATCAGAGGCATGTCGTGGTGTATTAACTGTACTAAACCGACTAGGTCTAGATACCAACCAACGCGATCTGCCAAGAATTCGAAAATGGTTTAAAGAGCAGAATCCAAGTGAGTATATTACTCGTTGTATGGAATTGGCCAAGGTCAGCAAAATTTGCATGACCAATTCGCCTTTCGATGAATTAGAGACTTCAAGATGGATATCTGGGTTTGAACGAGATGAAAGATTTACATCAGCACTTCGCATAGACCCACTTCTTCTAGAATGGGATAGTATTATTCCTCAACTAATTGAATCAGGCTATGAAGTACAACACGATCTCTCCGGGAAAACAATGGAAGAGGTGCAGCGATTCCTAAGAGATTGGACCGATCAAATGGACGCGGTTTACGTTATGGTATCTCTGCCTCCAACCTTTGAATATCCTGCAAATAATCAATGCTCAAAACTGATCGACGAAGCAATTCTTCCATTTTGCCGTGAAAGTGGACTTGCATTCGCACTAATGATTGGCGTGAAACGTGGAGTAAATCCGGCAATGAAATTAGCCGGTGATGGCCTTGGAAAGCCAAGCCTTATAAGCCTCGAAAACCTCTGTTCAAATAATCCTAATAATAAATTTTTATGTACTTTGCTTTCTAAGGAAAGCCAACATGAATTGTGCGTTGTAGCTAGGAAATTCCGTAATCTTCATGTCTTTGGCTGCTGGTGGTTTACCAATATTCCTAGTGTAATCGAAGACATGACTCGAATGAGACTTGATTTGATAGGAATGAGTTTCACAGTTCAACA
>Ga0163110_10000840_pt1 | contig 15093 bp, 26 predicted proteins | sample CRUFie1St17metaG_FD_108703 | JGI IMG/M metagenome (GOLD analysis project Ga0163110, IMG submission 108703) | Marine microbial communities from the Costa Rica Dome - CRUD Field 142mm St17 metaG | ecosystem: Environmental > Aquatic > Marine > Oceanic > Photic zone | place: Costa Rica: the Eastern...
CTAGTGGAAACATAAACTAATTCGTTTTATAAATAGATTATGAATAACTGTTGTTATAAAAACAAACAATTTACCTTTTATTAAGAGTGCTAAATACGAAGTATCCTAATACTTCCAAACGAGATGTAAAGAGATTTTTAGTGTTACTTAATTTCGATAAGAATAGAGTGCTAAAATCGGCCATGTTTACTCTTTATCTCTGGATTCTTACCAAGAATTTTTAAAGACCCCTGATTCAAGATTTCTAATTCAAAACTTGGATTCATTTATCCAAACTTATAACACGCTTTTCTTAGCTTTTAAACAATAAAATTCGTCTTATTAGATGGTTTAGTTGTTGTAACTAAACAAACTGCTTTCTTCTTTTTGTACAACATTTCTATTTACGTTTGGGCCATCCAGGATTTGAACCTGGGACCTCACCCTTATCAGGGGTGCGCTCTAACCAGCTGAGCTAATAGCCCTTAATAAAAGTAACCATTTTGAAAATGGAAGTTTTATTTTAGGGTCGAAACTAATTTTTATCATTTCACCTTCAAGGCGATTCGATCTATAAAAATTTTTACGACTACTCTTAAAGAGATTAACTTCTTATTAAAATAGATTCTTGAGAGATATTGGCAATCTAATCCATGGATATTATCTAACAAACCTTTGTTTGTAACCGACGTAGTCCAATTTTCGGATTTTCAATTCTAAAGTTAATATACTAAATAACCATTAGATATGTCAATAAACCTGTTTATCTTAACTTAAAATGGTTAAGGAACCTTAAAATAAAGTATTCTAAAAAATTAAACAGACAAGAATTTCTTTTAAAATTTGGATAAAAATTACGTAATGATAAATAACCTGCTATAATAGAAAAGTGTTATTTTAAAAAAGTTTCATGAATATACTAATTAGTGGTGGTACAGGGACCCTTGGCCGTCAAATTGTAAAAAAGGGTATCAACGAAGGGTATCAAGTTAAATGTTTAGTAAGGGACTTTAATCGTAGTTTTTTCTTAAAAGATTGGGGAGCAGAGTTGATTTATGCAGATCTCTCTATACCGTCAACTTTACCTCTTGCACTTAAAGATGTTGAAATTGTAGTTGATTCTGCCACTGTTCGATCAGTTAGTAAATATACAGCTGAGACCGTAGATTGGCGTGGTAAACTAGCTTTTATAGAAGCGTCCAAATTAGCAGGAGTCAAAATGTTTTTTTACTTCTCGATGTTATATGCTTCTAAAAACGCTTCGATACCTTTAATTAATTTAAAAATTAAACTGGAAAAAGAACTTGTAAATTCTGGAATTAATTATACTATTTTTGAATGCTCAGGCTTTTTGCAAGGCCTTATTAGTCAATATGCGCTTCCAGTTTTAGATAGTGGAACAATTTGGTTATCTAATGATAGCGCTCCTCAAGCTTATCTTGATACTGAAGACGCAGCTAAAGCTATTATGCAAACTATTAAAAGTCCTGCATATGAAACCCAAAAAGTATCCATTATTGGAAGAAGATTTTGGACGTCGAAGGAAATTGTTCAATTATGTGAACGATTATCAGGTAAAACTGCGAAAATTGCGTCTTTACCATCTTTCGCTTTTGGCATATTTCGGTATTTTTTTCGATTTTTTGAATTTACTTGAAATACCGCAGATCGTCTGCAATTTGGTGAAATTAGAAATGATTCTATTATGTCGAGAAGGCCTAAGAACGAAATTGTATGGTTCACAAATCGACTTGAGCTGGAGCAATATTTTCAAGACTATTTCGGAAAAATTCTCAAAAAACTTCGAAAAACAAATTATCAGCAATCTAAAAAATCAAATGAAATATCATTTTTATAAAGATATTTCACACATTTTTTAGATATTCAGACTGGACCAGTTGTATTTAAATTTTTATAATGAAATAGGTATATTATATAGTAACTTTAGGGACTGTAGTTCAACTGGTTAGAGCACCGCCCTGTCACGGCGGAAGTTGCGGGTTCGAGTCCCGTCAGTCTCGTTAAAATTGTACCCTTAAATCAAAGAACAGGAAATAGACTTAAATTACAATATAATAAATCTTTTTAAAAAGCGTTGAAAACTTTGATTTAAAAAGAAAAACTGTCATTATATACCAAAAAAATTATAATTTTTAAAGATTGTGGTACTTTTAATGTAACTAATTGTAAGAGTTATTTATTTTGAATTCGATAAGCTTTATTTCGGCAAACAATTACGAAAAAAAGTGCATTTTCTAATTCGTTTAAAAAATATTCTCTTACGTTTAATGCTTAAGATCATCTTTTACCGATACTATTATCTCCCTAAGCAGCAATTGTAATTAGGTATATTTTTGATACTAAATTTTGAGAAATTTAGTAAAAATTGATCACTTCTACATCAACACCTGCTGAAAAATCTAATTTCTTTAGATTTTCAAAAGTACTCTCTAACGGTTGATAAATGTCAATAATTCGTTTGTGTGTTCGAATCTCAAAATGATCACGTGCTTTTTTATTTACATGAGGTGAAGTTAAAACACAATATCTTCGAAGTTTTGTTGGTAAGGGTATGGGTCCAACCACCGCAACTCCACTTGATGTTACTGCTTCTTCAATTTTGTCACATGCGCTATTTAAAAAATTTGACTCATATGCTTTCACGATTATTCGAAGCTTCTGCAACTTTAATGAACTCATTTTTTGTACTAATCAGTCTTTAATTGATAATTTTCGATACGACTCCTGCGCCAACTGTTCGACCCCCTTCTCGAATTGCAAATCGCATACCTTGCTCAATAGCAATGGGATTAATAAGTTCCGCGGTCATTTTGATTCTATCACCAGGCATTACCATATCTGAAACGCTACCATCATCAGTAGTAAACTGAACAATTGTACCAGTTACATCAGTTGTTCGAACATAAAACTGCGGACGATACCCTGAGAAAAATGGAGTATGACGACCACCTTCATCCTTGTTTAAAATATAAACTTCGGCTTCAAATTTTTTGTGTGGTGTAATACTTCCAGGCTTTGCTAGTACCATTCCTCGTTCAATTTGCTCTTTTTGTATGCCACGAATAAGAATACCCACGTTATCACCAGCGACTCCTTGGTCAAGGGTTTTTTGAAACATTTCAATCCCAGTAACTGTTGTAGCTTGCGTATCTTTTAGTCCCACTAATTCAACACCATCTCCAACGTTTACTAAACCTCTTTCAATTCTTCCAGTAGCTACCGTTCCACGACCTGTAATCGAAAATACGTCTTCAATAGCCATTAGAAAAGTTTTTTCTGTATCACGCTCCGGTGTTGGTATATACGTATCAACGGCATCCATCAAATCATAAATAAGATCAACCCACTTATCTGTTCCACGCTCTTTAGGTCCAGATTCTACCGCGTTTAAAGCCAAAAGTGCAGAACCCGAAACAAACGGAATCTCATCGCCAGGGAAGTCGTAACTTTCAAGAAGTTCTTGCACTTCAAGTTGAACTAGTTCTAAAAGTTCTTCGTCATCAACTTGGTCCGCTTTATTTAGAAAGACTACTAAATAAGGTACACCAACTTGTTTAGCTAGTAAAATATGCTCTCGAGTTTGAGGCATCGGACCATCCGCTGCGGATACAACTAAAATACCACCATCCATCTGGGCAGCACCTGTAATCATATTCTTTACATAGTCGGCATGCCCAGGGCAATCAACGTGAGCATAATGACGACCTTTAGTTTCATATTCTACATGGGCTGTGTTAATTGTAATACCACGAGCTTTTTCTTCAGGTGCTGAATCAATTTCATCCAATTTTTTTGCAGCAGATTCATTGTAAATGGCTAATGTTGCTGAAATTGCCGCAGTCAAAGTAGTTTTACCATGGTCTACATGACCAATGGTGCCAATATTGATGTGGGGCTTAGATCTTTCAAATTTTTCACGCGCCATAAAAAGTTTCGAAGCTAAATTTCATTTTTTATATCTTAATACTTTTGACGAAAAATCAAATTTTAATAATTTTTCACATTAGAAAGATGTTTATCTAATATCTCATATGTGCAAAAGCTTTATTTGCATCTGCCATTTTATGAACTTGTTCTTTTCGTTTTACACTATTACCAGTTTCCTTAGCAGCATCTATTATTTCATTTGAAAGTTTTATTGCCATTTTTTTTCCTGAACGTTCACGAGAAAAATCCGTTATTCATTTCAAAGCAATATTTGTACCCCTATAAGCACGAATTTCAATCGGTATCTGATAAACAGATCCGCCAACTCTTCGTGCTTTTACTTTTGCACGCGGAATAACATTTTTAACGGCTCTTTCTAAAGTTATAACTGGATTTTCTTCGGTTTTTGAAGAAATAACTTCTAACGCATTATAAACGATTTTTTGTGCAAGCGATTTTTTACCCGATTTCATTATCCGGCGTACTAATAACGTTACCAACCTACTTTTATAAATAGGATCAGGTTCTGCTAAGGCTCTTTGAGCACCAACTTTACGTGACATGGCGAAATTTTATTGTAATAATTAGGTTTTGTTATTTACTACTCTTTAGGTTTTTTACCTCCATATTTAGATCTACTTCGTTTTCGATCTCTTACCCCAGCGGCATCTAACGTTCCACGAACTACGTGGTAACGACAACCTGGTAAATCCTTTACACGACCACCACGAACTAATACGACTGAATGTTCTTGAATATTATGACCAATACCTGGTATATAAGCAGTAACTTCAAACCCAGTAGTGAGTCTTACACGAGCTACTTTACGTAATGCTGAATTAGGTTTTTTTGGAGTTGTTGTGTAGACGCGGGAACATACACCTTTTCGTTGAGGACAAGATTTTAATGCAAGTGATTTCGTCTTTTTCTTATTAATTACCCTTTTAAATCTAACTAATTGTTGTATTGTTGGCATAAAATTAATCTTCATTTTGAGCTTCGATACCGTATCTACGCATAAGACGTTCTACGCGTCCTTCTGTATCTAGAACTTTTTGAGAACCTGTATAGAAAGGATGGTTTCCCGACCAAATATCTACGTATAATTTTGGTCTAGTTGAACCAATTTTTAAAATTAATTGACCATCACAATAAACTTTTGCGTTCGGGTACCAATTAGGATGTACTGATGTTTTTGGCATTTTAATTGAAAATATTAACGTTTAGAAAATTGAGGACTCTTTCGAGCTTTTTTCAATCCATACTTCTTTCTCTCTTTTTGACGAGAGTCACAAGTTAAAACACCCTCACCTTTAAGTAATTTCCTATTTTTAGGGGAGACGTAACATAAAGCTCGAGCAACTCCGAGCTTAATTGCGTCAGCTTGCCCTCTTAAACCACCACCGTGTGTAATGACATAAATACTATAAGTATTTTCTAAACCTAATGTCATTAAAGGGCTCTTTGATGCATTAATATATTGCAAGTTAAATTGCAAGTATTTTTCTCCTTTTTTATGATTAATCACCATAGTACCTTTTCCAGGAACAAGTATAACTTTCGCTACGGAGGTTTTCCTCCGTCCAATTCCAAAATAATCTGACTTCGTCTTTGAAGTTAATAAAGACATAATTTAATTTATAAATTTATTACAATTGCTTTTAAATAGTGTTGGAGTTCAAGAATTTTATGTATTACGTAATCAAAAACTCTTTCCTTTAATATAAAATTTTGCATATCAAAAGTTTTCTAATGAATTAGTTTGAGATTAAAAAGTGCTTTCAATTTTTGGTTAACTTCTTCTGCAGATTTTTGTCCAAAATTCTTTAATTGTAAGAGATCATTTGCTGAATATTGTATAAGGTCAGACAAAGTATTTACATTTGCACGTTTTAACGCGTTATAAGCTCTTCCAGAAAGTTCTAATTCGTCAATGAAAATTGTTTCTAGATTCACATGATTTTCTTTCGGACTAAGCGTTGAACTATCTTGCGTTGCATTTAAACTTATACCTGTAACGGTTAAAAGCCCAAAAGTACTCTCTAATATTTCGGCTGCTGAACTTAACGCATCGTCGGGCATTATACTACCATTGGTTCAAATTTCTAAAATTAAACTTTCAAAATCAGGTAATGAGTTATTACTAGATGGTTGAACAAAAAAATTAACTTTTGATACGGGCATGAAAACAGCATCGATTGCTAAAAAATTTCTAGGTATTGTGCACTTTAATTTTTCACTTATCAGATAGCTTTGACCTTTAGCAATTAAAAGTTCCATCTCTAAACTCTCCTTGTTCGTCAAACTCATAATATATTGGTTTGGATCAACCACAGTAATATTATTTGGAAACGCAATATCACTTGCTATTATAATTCCCGCCTCTTTTGTACTAATCCTTGCCAAAACAGGTTCCGTAATATTACCCTTTAAAATAATTTGTTTTAAATTTAATAAGATATCAATTACGTCTTCTTTAACATTTGGAACACTTGAAAATTCATGAGCTGTTCCTTTAATATGAACGCCCGTTATTGCAAGACCTTGTAAGTTTGATAATAAAACACGACGTAGCGTATTTCCAATAGTGATGCTTTGACCCTTTATAAATGGTCCAATCGAATATTTAGAATATAGTTCTGTCGGTTTATTACAAGTAGATTTTAAACATTGAATTTGAAGCATGGCGTATATAAAATTTTTAGTAACACTAAAAAATTAAATTTTTTTTTAATTAAACACGTCGTTTTTTTGGAGGACGACAACCATTATGAGGGACAGGCGTAACATCGTTAATAACCAATACTTGTAATCCACAACCATGCACGGCTCGAATTGCGGCTTCTCTACCACTTCCCGGACCACTTACAACAACTTTTGCTTGTCGCATGCCGTTATCGTATGCTATTGCAGCAACTCTCTCTGCTGCAGTCTGTGCAGCAAAAGAAGTTCTTTTTTTAGCACCTTTAAACCCACTGCCACCTGCTGATGCCCAAAATAATGTATTTCCATTTTGTTCTGTAACGGTGACAATTGTATTGTTAAATGTGGCTTTAATGTGAACAACGCCAGTCGCTATTGTTTTTTTAGATTTTTTACCAGACGATCGCTTAATTTGCTTGACCACTTTAAACTATTAAGTAAAAATTATTTTTTTTTCTTTGTAACAGGAATTTTAATTTTTCCTTTTCGAGTTCTTGCATTTGTACGTGTTCGTTGTCCACGAACAGGAAGACCTACCCTATGACGTCGGCCAGCTGCAGATCCTATTTCTATTAATCGCTTTACATTTTGTGAAGTAACACGTCTTAAATCCCCTTCAACTTGATAGTTTTCATCAACTATAGACCTAATTTTAGTAACTTCTTCATCCGTTAACTCACCACACCGAGTGCTTGGAAAAATATTCGCCGCTTTTACAATTTGTTGCGCACTACTGTCTCCAATTCCAAAAACATAAGTTAATCCAATATCAACGCGCTTATTACGCGGCAAGTCTACTCCTGAAATACGTGCCATAAATTATTTTCTAATAATACTATTTTCGTTTCATTTTAGCTCGACCCTGTCGAACTTTAAGTCTAGGATCTGACTTACAAATTAAATAAGTGTGTCCGCGTCGTTTTACGATTTGGCAATCTTTAGATCGATTTTTTAGATTTCCTATTGAACTAACTACCTTCATAATTTTTTTACCTAAGTTTAACGCTTTTTTACTCTAAAGAAGAAATTTAAGGGTTTTTTAGACCTTCATAATTTCTAGAAATTAAATAACCCTTTACTTGTGAAGTAACATCTGTAATTACTCCAATCAAAAATATAAGCGAAGTTAAATTCTTAAATAGATTAAACTTAAATACGTTACCTACAATAAGAGGGAAAAAAGTTAAGAAAGCTAAAAATATTCCTCCTAAAAGAGCTAAACGAACAATTGCTTGCTCGAGATAACGAGTAGTCGCTTTACCTTGTTTTAAACCAGGCACGTTGTAAGACATTTTCGTTAAATTAGTTGATAAATCTTTTGGATTTAGCACTAAAAGAGCATAAAATGCGCTAAAAAATACGACCAAAATTAAATTAAGAACAAAATTAAATAAGGTTAGCAAGTTTACATTCGGAAAAATTACTTGTAAAGGAACAAGTATGAATGTTGCAATGGTTGAACTAAAAACAAGAGGCATTATTCCGCCTTGATTAAGCTTAAGCGGTATGTAACCATTCTTTAATTTGGAACTAACAAAAGATTGTTCTAAAGAGTTGAAATTTAATTGTTTAGCCGAAACTATTTCAACTCTCTTGTATGAATATTGAACTAATACAACTAGAATAACAATACCAAAATATACAAGATAAGAAATAAATAGAGCGCTCAAATTTTTTATCGAGGATAGATTATCAAAACTAAATTGCGTTAAATTCGAAGGAAGTCCACTAGCAATATTCATAAAAAGTATCATGGAAGAACCATTTCCTAGCTCTTCTTTAGTAATAAGTTCTCCCAACCACGCGGTAAGCATAGATCCCGTTGTTAACGACAAGGTAATTTTTAAAAAAAGTTCAATGTTTCAATTAAAAACGATAGGTTTGACGAGAAATATCGCTATACCTGTACTTTGTACTAATGCTAAACCCAAAGCCAGATATCGAGTATAACGCTTAATTTGTTTACGTCCTAATTCACCCTCCTCTTTCTGTAAACGTTCCAATGAAGGAATAATAGGCGTTAAAAGTTGAATTACAATGCTAGCATTAATGTAAGGCGTAATTCCTAAGGAACCAATTCCGAAAAAAGAACTTCCTATGAAATTTTTAATAAGCCCCGGAAACGAGTTTGTACTTTGAGTTTGTGCGAAAATATCTAAATCCACACCAGGTACTGGTATATAAAGTCCTAAACGGATAAGAATCAAAAACCCAAATATTTTTAAAAATTTTTTGCGTAAAAGACGTATCGTTTTTGATGTAGTCATTTTTTGAAAGGATAATTAATTACTTGCAGCATTGTAAGACTTTAATTTACTTAGGCCAAGAATAGTAGCTCTTGCATTGTTCAATTGATTATTCGAGCCCAACTGTTTTGATAAAATGTTTTTAATACCAGCTAATTCTAATACGGTACGGATCGAACTTCCAGCAATTACACCTGAACCAGGAGAGGAAGGATATAAGACAAGTTTTGCTGCACCAAAACGGCTTTTTATAGGATGGGGAATAGAATCTGAACTAGTTATAGGAACAGTTATTATGTGTTTTTGACTGTCTCTTTCAGCGTTTCTTACTGCCGTACTTACATCTCCTGCTTTACCAACGCCAACGCCTACTTTCCCGCGTCCATTTCCGCTAATAACAATAGCGCGAAAACTCATTTTCTTACCCCCTTTAACAACTTTTGTTACGCGGTCAATAGAGACTACTCGTTTCAACCATTCAGATTTTTTAGATTTACGTGCTTTTTTAGGACCCATAAAATATTTTAATGAAATAATTACTTACTAGTTTTACCAACTTTACGTCTTATAATCTCATTTTCATAAGCGATGCCTTTTCCTTTATAAGGTTCTGGCGGTCTAACTGCGCGTACTTTAGCTGCAAATTCACTAACCATGTCTTTTTGCATTCCAGAAATTACGACGCTAGTTGGGTTCTCTACTTTTACAGAAAGCTCTGTTGGCGGAACTAACTTTACTAAATGACTGTATCCTATATTCAATACAAGCTCTTTACCATTTAGTTGCGCACGATATCCTACACCCGTGATTTGTAATTTCTTTTCGAAACCAACAAAAACTCCAGTAATCATGTTTGCTATAAGTGTTCGGGAAAGACCGTAAAGAGATTGAGAAAGTTTTGAATTTTGTGTTTTATGTAGAAATAACTTTTGATTTTCTTGGTCTATAGTACAACAAATGGAAGCAGGCAAAATTCTAGAAAGACTTCCTTTAGGACCATCAATTGAAACTTTTTGACCCTCTAATTTGATGTTAACCTTTTCAGGTATAGCTATAAATTGTTTACCAATACGAGACATTTTATTATTTAAAAGTTACCAGATATAAAATAAGAGTTCTCCACCGATACCTTCTTTGCGAGCCTTGTAGTCAGTCATTAAACCGTTTGAAGTTGAAACAACTGCTGTTCCAAAACCACCTAAAACTCGAGGCATCTTTTTAGCACCAGTATAAACTCTAAGCCCAGGTTTACTTACCCGTTGAATGTGTTCAATACTCGGTTTATTTTCTTTTTCACTATATTTAAGAGTTAGAATAAGTAAGATAAATCCATTTTTTAACTCTTCTCTAATTGATTCAATTAAACCTTCTTCTTGTAAAATGCGTGCAATACTACGCGTTATTTTTGTTGCCGGAACCTTGGCAATTTTATTTTTGGCTAAATTAGCATTACGAATTCGTGTTAACATATCAGCTATAGTGTCGGTAGTCATTGTAAACTTTTTTCAAGGATTAAGTGTTAAAATGAAGTGAAAGGCATGCCAAACGCTTTTAATAGCGCACGAGCATCTTCGTCTTTTTTGGCCGTTGTTACGACAGAAATGTTTAAACCACGTATTTGAGTAACGTCATCGTACGATACTTCAGGAAAAATTAATTGTTCTTTTAAACCTAAATTGTAATTTCCTCGCCCATCAAATCCATTAGGGTCGAGACCTCGAAAATCTCGAATTCGTGGAAGAACAATATGAATTAGCTTAGTTAAAAAAATATACATTTGTTCTTTTCGTAATGTAACAGAAGTACCCACAGCCATACCCTCACGAACTTTAAACCCAGCAATTGAATTGGACGCTCTATTGACAATAGGCTTTTGACCTACAATAATACCAAGTTCTTCTACACTAGAATCTAGCTCTTTTGAGTCTTTTAAAGCTTGGCCTACACCTCGATTCACAGATATTTTAACAAGCTTTGGTACTAATTCAATATTTTTATAACCAAATTCTTCCATTAAATCAGCAACGATTTTTTTCTCATATAAACTTTTGAAATCCAATTTCATAGCTAATAAATTTTATTTTTGAAAAATTTTTAAATAATTACTATAGTACTTCTGGAGCCAATGAAACGATTTTCGTGAATCCTTTTTCTTTTAGTTCTTTAGCAATAGGTCCAAATACTCGAGTCCCACGAGGATTATTTTCTTTATTTAATATTACAGAGGCGTTGTCATTAAAACGTAATCGCGAACCATCTCGACGATGAATTGGTTGTTTAGTTCTAACAATAACAGCACGAACAACATCCGAACGCTTTACTGCAAGATTTGGAGTAGAATCTTTAACAACACCAATTATTATATCCCCTACGTAACCGTATTTTGAATTATTTCCTAGAACTCGAATACACATTAATTTTTTAGCTCCACTGTTATCAGCTACTTTTAAACAAGTTTGTGGTTGTATCATTCTTTATGTAATTGATTTTCTTAGAATACCTACTAAAATTCAATTTTTAGTTTTACTTAAGGGTTTAACTTCTTGAATTCTGACTTGGTCACCGATAGACGATTCAAAGGTAGAATCGTGAACTGCGTATCGTTTAGTTCGAGTAACTACTTTTTTGTATCGTTTATGAATGATACGATCGTTAACTGTAACTATACGAGTATTTTTCATTTTATCACTTATAACAAGCCCTATTTTTTCTTTTTCGGCCATTAAAATTCAAAATTTAAAAAAACATAATTCATTTTTTGATAATTTTATGTAATTATTGAGATTTACAGTTTTTTAGAATCTTTGTTTTAGTAGGAAGTTTATAAGCTGCTAGCTTTAAAACTTTTAAAGCCATAGTTTGACTTAACCCGTTGATTTCAAAAAGAACCGCACCTGGTTTAACCACAGCAACCCAATAGGCTACGGTACCTTTCCCCGAACCCATACGAGACTCAGCTGCTCTTTCGGTAATTGGTTTATCTGGAAAAATTCGAATCCAAATTTTTCCTGTACGTCGTACGTATCTTGTAATGCTACGTCGTGTTGCTTCTATTTGTCGAGAAGTTAACCAAACCGGTTCTAAAGCTTGTATCCCATAATCACCAAAAATAACCGTATTTGCTCTTGAAACCCCTTTAAATCTCCCGCGATGTTGTCTACGAAATTTTGTCTTTTTCGGAAGTAACATAACTTTATTTATATAAACTTCATAAATTAATAAATTAAAGAATTTCTTTATTAAAAATTCAAACTTTAATTCCTAACACTCCATATATTGTGTTTGCACGATGTGTTGCATAACTAATATCAGCGCGAATGGTTTGGAGTGGTACTCTTCCTTCACGTACCCACTCAGCGCGAGCAATCTCAGCACCATTCAAACGACCCGAAATTTGAATTTTAAAACCCTTGACACCACGTTTTCTTAACATTTCAGTAATTTGGCGTATTGTTTTTCTAAATGCAACACGTTTTTCAAGTTGGTCAGCAATTGACATAGCTACTAATGCACTTTCTTGTTCACTTTTAGCTATTTGAGAAACCTTCATCCGAATATGTTCTGAATTACAAATTAAGGTTTTCAATCTACTTCGCAGTTTTACTATTAAATCATTTTGCTCTACTTCTCTTACAATCACGATAGGTCTAGCCGCATGAACGACTAATTCTAACTGGTTCACTTTTCTTTGAATTTCTAATTTAGTAATTCCTGCGTTAGCATAAATTCTTTCCGTTTGCTTTTGAAAAAGCTTTCTTATTTTGTCATCTTCTTTAAGAATTTCATTATAAGCATTGTAATTGGCAAACCAGATAGCATTATGTGATTTATTAATACCTATTCGAAAACCCGTTGGATGCGTTTTTTGTCCCACAAACTAAATCTTTGATAAATTTTATGTTTTTATAGTTATCTCATAATACTGATTGGAGCTTATAGCTCCTTTAAAATTTTATTTGACTTTATCCATTTTAGATCTCAGTCTTCAAATCTTCCTGACTACACTTGTGCCTTTGTACTTGTATTCAAACTATTTATATAGAAATAAATGCATAATACGTTCGACGATCAGAAATATATTAGCATTAATTTTATTCAAAATGTAACCCGTCATACTACAAGTTTGACTTCTTGAATATCCCTTAAAACCTTTAAAAAATTCGAATTTCGTTCTTTTCATAATAAAACCTATTTAACGTTTTCCTTTTTTATCCTTTTTCACATGCGAACGAAACGTTCGCGTAGGAGCAAATTCACCTAATTTATGGCCGATCATTTGATCAGTAACAAACACTGGTAAATGTTGCTGCCCATTGTAAACAGCAAGGGTGTGCCCAATCATATTAGGTAAAATCGTTGTCGAACGTGACCATACTTTAATTGTGTTCTTCTCGCCCTTACAATTCATTTCATCAATTTTTTTAATAATGTAAGAAGCTACAAAGGGACCTTTTTTTATCGAACGTGCCATTTTTAAAATATTACAAACTTTTTAAATCTTAGAACTTTGTTAATGCTTTAGTTACACAATAGAAGTACAGTTCGCTTTAACTATTATATCTACCTAAATAGATTTTATAATAGCCTAATGCGGATTGACTACGTACAAGTGTGGAATTAATTCGTCAAATTAGTTATAATTTCAACCATCCTTTTTGAGGATCTCACTACAATCTACAACAAACTTAAAAGATAATACAACTATTTCAACGATTTTGAATTTAATTTGGTATTACAAAAAACTTTTTGTATAGGTTACTCTAAACATATTAGTCCGTGGTAATTTTTAAATAGTAAAAATACCTCTATTTTAGTAAATTCAAAGTAATTTATTATTTTCAAACCGGAAAGTTCAAACGCAAATAATTAATATTGTTGTTCAAAACCTTTAGATAAACAATGTAGTTTTTGAATTTTTTTTAAAATGATTTCTAAAATTTGATTTGGATCATTTTTTGTAGCAACAATTTTAATAACGCTTACATATCTTTCACATACATCAATCTATTTATCGTCATTATCATTATATATGCAAAAAGTGTGTCAAATTTTACATTTTAAAACCGTTTTATTTTAAGAAATAACTAATAAAACATGGTTAATTCAAAAGATCTTTTAAAAAAATTAAAGGGAATGTACGATTTAAAAACTTTTTGGGGCTAATCTACAGGTTGAATCTTTAATACACTATAATTTGCCCCAGGAACGGAGCCCTTTAAAACCACAAGACCTTCTTGCAAACTCAAATAATGAATTTCCGTATCTATCGAAGTTAATCCTTGTCTTCCAAGTTGACCTGCCATTTTCTTCCCAGGATATACTCGACCTGGAGTAGTACCCGCCCCAATACTTCCAGGCAATCTATGATTCTTGGAGCCATGTGTCATTAAACCCCGGCTAAAATTCCATCTTCTTTGGAGACCAGAAAAACCTTTACCATAACTCATAGATGTTACTCGAATTCTTTTTCCAACAAGACTAACATCAATATCCACAGGTTGACCGCAACTGTATTCTTCAGGATTTGTTACGCGAAATTCACCATAAAAGTTACTACCTTTCTTTTTTAAAGAACCCTTCTGTGGTTTATCTAGATTTTCCGGTTTTACGTCGTTATACGCGATTTGAACCGCATTGTACCCATCTACAACCATAGTTTTAATTTGATTTACTTGCGCGGGTAAAAGTTTAACTAAAGTTACAGGAATAGACTTTTGATTATTATCAAATAATCTAGTCATACCCACTTTTTTTGCAAAGAATCCAATTCGCATTTGGAAAGTTATTAAAAATATATGAAGTTAAAATTAATAATGAAATTTTCAAAAATTTTCTTATTATGTTTCAAATAAAAGATATCCGCAAAACGGTAAATCTTATTAATAGAAAGTATAGTAAACTAATAATAGTTTGTCTACGTTTCGTAGACATTAATAATTTGAACGAGTAAATTTAAACCCCAGACGATATGGGCGTTTACATTTTGACTTTTTTGTGTTTCCGGTATACAACTGCGTCTTGACGTTACAGGAGACGTTTCTTTTGGGTATTTGCGGCTACCATACCCTTCTTATTTGTTTACAAACATACAATTTCAAAGTCCAATAATATTGGCCCTAATAGCAATTGATTAAGGTTATCGTTTAATAGATCGCTTGTCAAGGCGGCCCGTCTCATTTGAAATAATCGAGTTCGTTATATAGATATATCTATATAA
>Ga0163110_10000842_pt1 | contig 15086 bp, 14 predicted proteins | sample CRUFie1St17metaG_FD_108703 | JGI IMG/M metagenome (GOLD analysis project Ga0163110, IMG submission 108703) | Marine microbial communities from the Costa Rica Dome - CRUD Field 142mm St17 metaG | ecosystem: Environmental > Aquatic > Marine > Oceanic > Photic zone | place: Costa Rica: the Eastern...
ATAAATATTATTAGCAAATCTAAAACCTAACCAGATTAAAATTACAAATCCGACAAAGTACATAGCATTCGAAATAAAAAATAAATAAAGTAAATTTAAAAGTTGAACTTCTGTCATTTTTTTTCTCCTTGAAGTTTATAGAGTAGGGTAGTTTTCAAAAATTTTCTACACCTGAATAAAGAATATATTTAACTTCGCATAATATATATTATGTTAAATTAATAGAGTGAAAAAAAGATTAATCAGAAAGTGCTACAGAGCTTATATAATCAATCCTTTAGGAGCTTATTATATTTGAGATGCTAAAATATTTAACATAATATTTATGGTTTATGAAAACCATGCATGTTTTCCGTATTTATTTCTATCTACCCTTGATCCAGTCTCTGTATATTCAACAAATCCTCTTACAACAGCATCTATATAACTTTGCAGTTTATGTTTTATGTATAGATTCCATGCTAAATATCTTATTAGAGCGTTTTTATAAGGCAGTTTCGGTTTAATAGTTATATGAAGACTTGATTCTTGGTTATTTCCTTCAACCAACCACTGAACTTTTGCTATTTTTCTATTGCGGCCGATTTCTAATGTATACCCTGTATCATCCCATTCTATAAAGTCTCTTCGATATTTAAGACCACTTAAGTACTCTATATGATCTACTGAACCTTTTCCTGGCCATTTTGTGACAGTATTATGAGCACAATAAGGATGAAAATCGTTTAAATTTCCTTGTTTACGTATTAGATTTAACGTTTCAGTCTTGCTTTTATTTACGTAACTTTTAGATTCTACTTGCATAGTATTCCATGTATGTAACTTTATATTTATGGTTAATTTCTTTATCTAAAACCCTTGTAAACCCCAGATTTTCATGAAATATCAAGGATCTTTCATTTTTTGGCAATATATTTACCTCAGCGCACAATGCCTGATCTGATGCTCTCATTTTTTTGAAGATATTTGAGTATAAATATTTGCCAAAACCACGATTTTCAAAGGATTTTTTGACACCAATTCTGTCAACATATAAGAACCGAGAATATTTTTTATTGAAATATTTATAATTTATGGAATCATAGTCAGATTTTTCGCCGAAACACATATAAAAACCAACTAATTCACCCTTCACTTTTAATGACTCACTAATTTTGCTCAACTCAATAAGCTTTTTTAAGGTACCAATATCTTTTAATGAACCAACATCTGGTATCAATGCTTGGTTAATGTCATAGATATCGCTAATTTCCTTAGTATTAGCGACTTTAAGATTCTGTAATTTAAGATCATTCTCATCAAACATTTGTTATATTTTACTGTACAAAAAATAAAAGTGACATTTAGCAATAACTGTTTAAAATAAGGCAAATGGCTGGAAAAGACACAATTGAAATGCAAGGGACCGTTATGGAAGTCCTTCCAAATACAGTTTTTAGAGTGAAGCTTGAAAATGATCATGTCATTACGGCCCACATCTCAGGTAGAATGAGAAAAAACTACATTCGTATTCTTAATGGAGACAAAGTGACAGTTGAGATGTCACCTTATGATTTGTCGAAAGGCAGAATTACTTTCAGATCTAAGTAATTTTTTCTTTAGAACCAACAACCTCAAAAGCAAGAGAATCCTTTTTAACACTGATTTTTACTGTGCTTCCTCTCTTTACTTTATCTTCTATAAGCATTGAAGAAATTGGTTTTTTGATTAGTCGATCGACTGCTCTAGATAATGGTCTAGCACCAAGTTTTGCATCGAAACCTTCATCTAAAACTAGCTTGACAACCGCATCATCGAAATCTAAATCTATTCCTTTTTCATTTAACTTAGCCTCTACATCGATGAGAAGCTTTGAAACTACTGATTCAAGGTTATTGGTAGACAATTTGTTGAAGTTGATAATCCCATCTAGTCTGTTTCTAAATTCAGGCGTAAATGCTTTTGATACAGCTTTATCAAATTTATCCTCTACGCCCTGCTCTATGAAGCCTAAAGACTCCCCTTCAGCTTCTACGGCACCTGTATTTGAAGTCATTACAATTACTGTATTTTTGAAGTTTATTGTTCTCCCATTACTATCTGTCAAAGAGCCATAATCAAGTATTTGTAACAGAATATTAAAAATGTCCGGATGAGCTTTTTCAATTTCATCTAACAAGAGGACTGAATGTGGCTTTTTATTTACCTCCTCAGTGAGATAACCTCCTTGTTCATAACCTACGTAGCCTGGTGGTGAGCCTATCAATTTAGACACACTATGTTTTTCCATGAATTCAGACATATCAAGTCTTATAAAGTCGATGCCCATAAAAAATGCAAGTTGTTTAGTTAATTCCGTTTTCCCTACGCCAGTTGGCCCTGTAAAGAGGAAAGAACATATGGGCTTATCATCGTCACCTATTCCAGCTTTTGAGGTCTTGACGGCTGAAACAACACCATCTATAGCGTGGTCTTGTCCAAATATCACTGATCTTAAGTTGCTGTCCAATTTGTTGAGATTTTCCTTGTTTGTCGCATTTAACTGTATCGCAGGAATTTTTGTGATTTTTGAGATTAATGCTTCTATGTCTGATTTCCTTATAACTTTACCCTTCGATTTTGAAAGTTTCTTTTGTGATCCAGCTTCATCAATAAGATCAATAGCTTTATCAGGCAATTTAGAGTCTTGTAAGTACTTATTAGACAGCTCTACTGCCGTTTTAAGAGCCTCTTTTGAATAAGTTATTCCATGATAGCTCTCAAACTTATTTTTGAGTCCTTCTAAGATCTGTATAGCCTGATCAATTGAAGGTTCATCAATCTGAACTTTCTGAAATCTTCTTGATAAAGAGTTATTTCGTTCGAAGATTTGTCTATATTCTTTGTAAGTTGTAGCTCCTACACATCTAATATCACCTCTAGCAAGTGCTGGCTTAAGCAGGTTTGATGCGTCTAAAGCTCCTCCTGATGCAGAACCAGCCCCAATGATTGTATGTATTTCGTCTACAAAAAGTATGATTTTTTCCGACTTCTTCAAATAGTCCATCATGCTTTTCATTTTTTTCTCGAAGTCACCTCTGTATTTTGTTCCTGCAACTAGACTTCCAACATCAAGAGACATCACTTGATAGTCTTTGAATAATTCTGGTGCCTTCCCGTCTGCAATGCTCTTTGCTAGCCCTTCAGCAATAGCAGTTTTACCTACACCGGATTCTCCCACCAAAATAGGATTATTTTTTCTTCTCCTACCAAGAACTTGGAACATTCTTTCCATTGTTTCAGCTCTACCAATCAGTGGATCTATTTCACCTTCTTTTGCCACATTGTTTAAGTTTGTGAGAAACTCTGGATGTGATTCTGGCTCTTTCGGACTTTCTTCGGTGCCTTGTTCTGTTTCAACTGCTGTATTTTTACCATGTGAAATATATTCAACTACATCTAATCGAGAAATATTCCTTCTGTTCAACATATAGACCGCATAACTTTCTTTTTCTGAAAATAATGCAGCCAGTAAATTTTCGCCGTTAACTTCGTTCTTTCCACTAGATTGGACATGAAATATGGCCCTTTGAAGCACTCTTTGAAATGCTAATGTAGGCTGGATCTCTTTCTTTTCAGTTGCCTTAGGCACGTTTTTATCAATGTATTCTTTTATTTCTTTTTGAAGACTATCAATGTCTATAGACAAATGATCGAAGATTCTTCTGGAAGAATCTTCTTTTGTTAGAACCAATAAAAGATGTTCAATTGTCACAAATTCGTCGTTGTTATCAGAGCATTCTTTGAACAACAAATTGAGTGTATTTTCTAAGTCTTTTGAAAGCATATGTTAAATATATCTAATCTTTTCCTAATTCTTCAATATCTGTTTTCAAAGGATGTTCATTTTCTTTAGAAAATTGATTAATTTGTTGAGATTTGGTCTCGGCTATTTCCTGAGAAAACGCACCGCAATAACCCTTTCCTTTGTTATGAATTTGAAGCATCACCTCAGTAGATTTAGCATGATCATAACCAAAGAATTTCTGTATTACATATACGACAAACTCCATTGGTGTGAAGTCATCATTAAAGAAAACAACAGTAAATAAAGGCGGTCTATCGACTTTTGTTTCTGCTTCTTCTAGCTCTAATGTTCCAGTAGAGAACCTATCTTCTGCCATTGATTAATCAAATTTCTTGATTAACAGTCTACCAAACTCTGAACAACTAACCTCTTTGGCATCGTCAATAAGCCTGGCAAAGTCATAAGTAACTTTCTTTTTCTGTATAGTTTTCTCCATGGCTTTAATAATCAGGTCAGCTGCTTCAAACCAACCCATATGTCTTAACATCATTTCAGCTGATAGGATTAATGAACCAGGATTGACTTTATCTTGTCCAGCATATTTTGGTGCAGTTCCATGAGTTGCCTCAAAAACAGCTGTTGTATCACCTAAATTTGCTCCAGGAGCTATTCCTATTCCCCCAACCTGTGCTGCAAGTGCATCTGAAATATAATCACCATTCAGATTTGGTGATGCGATAACATCATACTCTGCAGGTCTATGTAAAATTTGTTGCAAGAAAGCATCACAAATCACATCTTTTACAACAATATGTTTGCCGGATTTAGGGTTTTTGAAGATGTGCCATGGACCACCGTCGAGTGGTTCTCCACCAAATTCATCTCTTGCAAGTTCATAGCCCCAATCTCTAAAAGCTCCCTCAGTGAACTTCTGAATATTGCCCTTGTGTATGAGCGAGACAGAATCTCTGTCATTTTGTATAGCGTATTCAAATGCTTTTCTGATGAGTCTTTTACTGCCCTCTTCTGATACTGGTTTGATACCAATTCCACAGTTTTCTGGAAACCTAATTTTTTTAACGTTGAAATCTTCCTGAAGCACTTTAATTAGTTTGTTTGCACCTTCGGAATTGGACTCAAATTCAACCCCTGCATAAATATCTTCAGAATTTTCTCTAAATATGACCATATCAACTAGATCAGGTCTTTTCACAGGACTTGGAGTGCCAGAAAAGTATTTGACAGGTCTTAAACAGACATAAAGATCCAGTTCTTGCCTAATTGATACATTGAGTGATCTTATGCCACCGCCAACAGGTGTTGTAAGAGGTCCTTTTATTGAAACATTGTATTCTTTGCATGCATCGAGAGTTTCTTTAGGCATCCATTCGTCACCACCATATATTTCAACAGCTTTCTCCCCACAGAATATTTCCATCCAGCTTATTTCTCTTTTGCCGTCATATGCTGAATTTACTGCAGCATTAACAACATCGATCATGACAGGTGTAATATCGACACCAATTCCGTCACCCTCAATGAAAGGTATGATCGGATTATCAGGCACGATAAGTTTATTATTTTTGTAAGAAATTTTTTCGCCTTTTGTTGGCACTATTATTTTTGATGAAGCCATAGATAAATTTTGGCTTGATTATACTTACATTTGCATTAAATATTAAGACTCTAAAGACAATAAGTATGGGAAAACAAAAAAAAGTGATTGTAGGAATATCTGGCGGAGTAGATTCGTCAGTTACAGCTTTACTTTTAAAATCAGCGGGATATGAAGTCCAAGGTATCTTTATGCACAATTGGACAAATAACGCTCCAAATATTGAATGCACATCTGAAGAAGATTTTAAAGACGCTGAATTGGTATGTGATCAAATTGGAATTCAGCTTCACAAAGCCAATTTTTCTGCTGAGTATTGGGATAAAGTCTTTAGGGAATTTCTCTCTGATCACAACAAAGGTCTGACTCCAAATCCTGATATTTTATGTAACAAAGAAATAAAATTCAGAGCATTCTTAGATTACTGCCTAGATACAGGCGCTGATTATATTTCAACTGGACACTACGCAAGGCTTGAAGATAGAGCCAATGGGACTCATATGTTTAGAGGAATAGATCACACAAAAGACCAATCCTACTTTTTACATAAAGTTAGTGGCAAAGATCTAAACAGAGCAATATTTCCATTAGGTGACTTAACCAAAGATGAAGTGAGATCTATAGCTAAAGATAACAACCTTGTAACCACAAACAAAAAGGATTCTGTTGGTATTTGTTTTATAGGAAAGAATAATTACAACGATTTTATTTCAAATTTTTTGGGCAAAAAACCTGGAAATATTGTAGATGAAAATGGTATTAAACTCGGAAAACATGATGGTCTCATGTATTTCACGCTTGGGCAAAGACAAGGCATTGGATTGGGTGGTGTCAAAGGCAGGCCAGATGAATCATGGTATGTAGCTCATAAAGATTTAGATTCAAATGAACTTACAGTTGTTCAAGGTTCAGAAAATAAACTGCTATACAGTGACGGTTGTTATGTTGATGATATGCATTGGATCAACGAAGGTCCTGAAAAAAATCATGATTTTGAAGTACAAATTCGCTATCAGTCTAAACCTATTAGATCTAAAATTTCAAAGCATGGTGACCGGTGGAAAATGATTTTTTCAGAACCCATTCTAGCTGTTACCCCAGGACAATCTGCAGTAATTTATGATGGAGATCACTGCCTTGGTGGTGGAGTAATTACTGAGAGAATTTCCGAAAATTATTACAGCTGGGCGAGTAAACGAGGGTATAATTACCAAGTCTATGGATGACAAAACTCTCAAGAGTCTATCGCCACTTGACGGAAGGTATTTTGCAAAAACCAAACAATCACGCGCGCTATTTTCTGAACATGCATTAATCGAGCAAAGACTTAAAGTTGAAGTTTTTTGGTTGAAATATTTTCTCGAAAACTTTAAACCCGACATTTTAAACGAAGCAATTAATATCAAAATCAATCAGTTGTGTGATTCAATTCCAAACTTTATGCCAATGAAAGTTAAGGAAATAGAAAAAATAACAAACCATGATGTAAAAGCAGTTGAGCTAGCTTTAGCAGAGGAGTTTGAAGGTCACCCAGATGTTCAAAGCTTAATACATATTTTCTTAACATCTGAAGACGTTAATAGCGCAAGCTATGCATTAATGCTTCTAGATGCAAACTCAAAATACTTGGCATGGATAGAAAGCATTTATAAAAACCTTCAAAACATTTCTGCACATAACGATAGTCTTGCAATGGTTGCTAGGACACATGGCCAACCAGCCTCTCCTACTACGCTTGGTAAAGAAATGAATGTTTTTGCAACAAGACTTAAAAAGGAAATGGACAAAATGGAAAAAACAATTTTTTACGCAAAATGGGGTGGAGCTACTGCTAACTATAATCCCCATTTGCTAGCATACCCTAATGAGGACTGGGTTGAACACTCAGAGAGTTTTTTAAACAGCCTGAATCTCAGATTGACAAAGGTATCAACTCAAATTGAACCTCATGATTACATGGCCGATCTATTTCATTCAATGCAAAGAACTAACAACATTTTGTTGGACCTGACTAAAGATATTTGGTCATATATCTCTTTTGATTATTTCAAACTTAAAATTACAGAAAATGAGGTAGGCTCCTCTACAATGCCCCATAAAGTTAATCCTATTGACTTTGAGAATGCTGAAGGAAATTTAGGAATGGCTAATGCGATACTCCATCATCTTGCAGATAAGCTTGTAGTTTCCAGACTGCAAAGAGATCTTTCAGATTCAACAGTTTTAAGAAATATAGGTACTGCCTATGGGTACATAGAAATTGCAGCTAATTCAATAGATAGCGGCCTGCAGAAGTTAGAACCAAATAAGGAAGTGATAAAAAATGATCTTGATGAAAGGTATGAATTACTTGCTGAAGCATTGCAAAGTTTTTTAAGGCTTGAAGGAAAAGTCGATGGTTATGAGAGCGTAAAAAAATTATCAAGGGGTCAAAAAATGGACAAAAGCATATATCTGAAAGCTGTAGATAAATTAATAGAAAATGAAGAGCATAAAACTTTACTGAACAACTTAACACCCAGTGAATATGTCGGGATGGCATCTAAACTTGCTAAGGAAACCAAATGATGAAATTTAATTTTTCAATACCAGAATCTGCCCGAGATATTTTTAACGAAGAGGCAAACAATTTTGTTAGTGACCTGCATATCAAATTTGGAAGAAAAATTAAGGATCTGATTGAGTTGAGAGCATCAAAGCAAAAGAAGTATAACTCAGGAGAATTGCCAAATTTCCTTACAGAGACACAATCTATCAGAGACTCAGATTGGCAAGTAAGGGAAATACCTCATGACCTGCTTGATAGGCGGGTGGAAATTACTGGTCCTGTAGACAGAAAAATGATCATTAATGCATTAAATGCAGATGTAAAAGTTTTCATGGCAGATTTTGAAGATTCACTGAGCCCTACTTGGGAAAATGTTGCGCAAGGACAAGTAAATATGCGAGATGCGGTTAACAGATCTATAAGCTTCGAAAATAAAGAAACTGGAAAAAAATATCAACTGAATGAAGATGTTGCAGTCTTAATGTGCAGAGTTAGAGGACTTCATTTAATGGAAAAAGGGATTCAAATTAATGGAGAAAATCCGCGAGGTTGCTTGATTGATTTTGGTTACTACCTTTTTCACAATGCAAAAGAATTAATTAATCGAGAAACAGGACCTTACTTTTATATCCCCAAGCTACAATCTCATCTCGAAGCCAGACTATGGAATGAAGTGATCAACTACGCAGAGGATCAATTAAACCTACCTAGAGGCACGGTAAGAGTTACATGCTTAATAGAGACCCTGCCTGCTGTATTTGAAATGGATGAAATACTTTTTGAGCTAAAAGATCACATTGTTGGTCTGAATTGTGGCAGATGGGACTACATTTTCAGTTACATAAAAACCTTTCAAAATGACTCAGAAAGAATTCTGCCTGATAGGTATCAAGTTGGTATGAGCCAACCATTCTTAAATGCTTACTCTAGGCTTCTAATAAAGACATGCCATAAGCGTGGTGCTTTTGCTATGGGTGGAATGGCAGCTTTCATTCCCTCAAAAGATCCTGAGCAGAATAAATTAGTTACTGAAAAAGTTCTTGGCGATAAAATGCTTGAAACTAAAAACGGACACGACGGCACATGGATTGCACACCCTGGCCTTGCAGATCTTGCTAATAATGTATTCTCAAATGCATTCGATTTAGACAGAACTAATCAAATGCATGTCTTAAGAGAAGACGATGAAATCACTCAGCGTGACTTGATTGATCCATGCCATGGCGCCTTTACAGAGGAATGTTTTAGAACAAATATTCGTGTTTCATTAATTTATATTGAAGCATGGCTTAGAGGTGTTGGTTGTGTGCCTATTTATGGTTTGATGGAAGACGCAGCAACAGCTGAAATATCACGTAGCTCGCTTTGGCAAAATGTTAGGCACGAAATCCTTCTAGACACTGGTATAACTGCAAATCAGAAGATGTTTGAAAAACTTTTAGATGAAGAATACAATGTTGTCTTAGAAGAGGTTGGGCAAAACTCTTTGGATTCAGGTAAGTTTGTCGAAGCCAAAAAATTACTGAAAAAATTGGTTCTGAGCGACGAATTAACTGATTTCCTCACATTGCCTGCATATAGGAGTATATAAATGAACTTAACTGATCAAGTTAATGCTTTGCAAAACGATTGGGCTGAGAACCCAAGATGGAAGCACGTAAAAAGACCATATTCTGCTGAAGAAGTAGTCAAACTTAGAGGTTCTCTGCAACCTGAATGTACGCTTGCGCGCAAAGGCGCTGAAAAGCTTTGGAAATACCTATTTACTGAGGATTATATTAATTGTTTAGGAGCGCTAACTGGTGGTCAAGCAGTTCAGCAAGTAAAAGCAGGCGTAAAAGCCATTTATTTATCAGGCTGGCAAGTTGCAGCTGATAATAATTCAGCAGGCACGATGTATCCTGATCAGTCTCTTTACCCAGTTGATTCAGTACCTAAAGTCATCACTCGAATAAACAATGCCTTTAGAAGAGCTGACCAAATAGAATGGATGAACTCGAATGGACAACCAAAAGTTGACTTTTTTGCCCCAATTATTGCCGATGCTGAAGCTGGTTTTGGTGGAAATTTAAATGCTTTTGAGCTGATGAAAAGGATGATTTCTGCAGGTGCAGCAGGAGTGCACTTCGAGGATCAATTAGCTAGTGTCAAAAAATGTGGTCACTTAGGTGGCAAAGTTTTAGTTCCAACTCAGGAAGCAGTACAAAAACTAATAGCAGCTAGATTAGCCTCAGATGTATCAAATACACCAACTATTTTAATTGCTAGGACAGATGCAGATGCAGCAGATTTAGTGACATCAGATGTTGATGAAAATGACAAGCCTTTCCTAACTGGTGAAAGAACATCTGAGGGATTCTTTAGAACCAAAGCTGGGCTAGACCAAGCCATAGCGAGAGGATTAGCATATGCGCCCTATTCTGATCTTGTGTGGTGTGAAACATCCAAACCAGATCTCGAGCAAGCAAAAACATTTGCTGAAGCCATTAAAAAAGATCATCCAGAAATCATGCTGGCATATAACTGTTCGCCATCTTTTAATTGGAAAAAGAACCTAGATGATGCAACTATTGCAAAATTCCAAAAGGAATTGGGAGCAATGGGTTATAAGTTCCAATTTATTACTTTAGCTGGCATTCATTCTATGTGGCACGGTATGTTTAATTTAGCTAATGAGTATGTCTCAGATGGAATGACAGCATATGTAAAACTCCAAGAAAAAGAATTTGAAGATGCAAAAAAAGGCTACACGTTTGTATCTCATCAGCAAGAAGTTGGAACAGGGTATTTTGATGCAGTAAATAATTGCATTCAAGGCGAAGAGAGCTCAACTTCAGCACTCAAAGGATCTACTGAAGAAGAACAATTCTAATTCAACGAAATCTATTTGAAGGGCTTATGTAAAACTAAGCCCTTTTTTTATATATTAGGTATATGGAAATAATATGGTTTGTTCTGGTTTGGGTAGTTTTTCCAGCATTAATTTTTGGTGCATCTATGCTAGTTTGTATCTTTTTATTCACATTATTTAACATGCTATTTGGCCTATCAAAATGGCTTAACAGTCCAGCTAAAAAAGATGTATTTGTTTATTTTGATGACCAAGGAAAGGCTATTACATCTAATGATAATGCAAGAAGAATTATATTTATCATAGGTTTGCTTGATGCATTTTTATATTTAGTTGCGATCGCACCTTCCATCTAGTTATCTTCACTTGTTACTTATTTCTGTATTAAAATAAGACTCAATTTTGAATATGGAAAAATTAAATAAATTAATCCTAATATTAATTTCAACTATATTTTTGGCTAATTGTGGTGGTGGCGGATCATCTTCACCAGAACCAGCACCTACACCTGCTCCAACCCCGGCACCAACATCACTTGGGATGAGCATAGACGCACCGTCTGAGCTTAAAGACTACCAGCCTTTCGAGATAAATATCACACCTCAAAATCTTGAGTCAGGCGAGACAGTTGAAGTAAGTGTTAGTGATTCTGACAATCAAATTTTACATTTGGAGATCGATGGGTACACAGTAAATGGCAGGGCTCCATTTACATATACAAGCGAGGACTTACTCTTTGATGTGACTCTTACCTCTTCTAACAATAGAACAGTAACAGAAACAGTAAATATACCTGTGAATTTTTTACATGTAGCTGAACAATTCAATACCCCGCTCGACGCTTTAGCATTTAATCCTAATCAAACGATTCAGGATAGATTGCAGAATGATAATTATGCTGTTTGGGATATTATGCCAATGTTACGGGGTGAGCGGAAAACAGTACCAGAGGGAGAGTATTGTTACCCCACACCAGATAATTGTACATATAACCCAGGAACATGGCCGCCAGGCTACATACCAGCTGATATTCTTGGTGGTGATTTCGATGGTGACGGTGATGAAGATGTGATGTTTGTTGCAGACATAGGAGATAGAGTATTTAAGTCTCTAGGTTCTGTTGAAGATAAATCATATTGGAGCACAATTCATATTCTTTTTAATGATGGCAAAGGGAGACTTTCAGAGGATTACTCAAAGTATGATGGTGGTGAACCTCCAAGGTTGCCAGCGCCATATCATGCAGAAATAGCAGATTTTAACTCTGATGGAATTGATGATATTTTTATTGCCAGTTTTGGTGTTCCATATCTAAATGAAGACAATACAAACTATTGGGACCCCTACCCTCACTTAATTCTTATGTCCAATAATGGCATCCACGAAAATATTGAAATTTTACAGAATGAGCCAACTCTTCAGGATAATCTCGCAACTGCAAATAATTTTGCACATGACTCAAGTTCAGGCGATGTAGATGGTGATGGGAATATTGATGTTTTTATGAATGCAGTGCTTTATTTTAGTGATGGTCAAGGGAACTTTGATATTGTTGGTTTAAATCAAAAAGATTATATGGATCAATGGGGAGGTGGAAAAGAAAAAGTTGACAAAACACATGCACATGCCTCAACAATCGGCGATTACAATAATGATGGTATTGATGATCTAGTAATTTTTTGGAGTGATATTGCTACTGAAGAAAATGAATGGGGGGCAAGAAATTGGAACAATATTTTACTTGGGCCTGTTGATAAAACTAATCCTGCCTACTTAGATTCTGATGAATGGGGAAGATTGCCAGAACCTTTCTATGGCCCTGATAATGCAAACTATAACGATGCTGAAAGTGGTGACATTAATGGTGATGGCTTTGATGATATTGTTGTAGGATCGACTCGAAAAAATCCTTATTATGCAGGAAGGCATGTTCAAATATTGATTAGCAATGGAGATGGAACATTTATTGATGAAACTGATACTAGGTTTGCAGACCAACCAAGAGCAGGTTTAGATCAATCCCTAACAGGAACTGGTATAGGTGAAGGAGTCATTTTTTTAAAGGATATGGATCTGGATGGAGATCTAGATATTATTGATACTCAGGCAATTTTTGGTGGAGAAGATTTTTCAATATATCCTCGAGTTACTTTAGCGCTAAATGATGGAACTGGTGTTTTCACTGAAGTCCCACTAGATTATTTTCCAAAAAGAATGGTTTGGTCATATTTCGATAATTATCAAAATTGGGGAGTTGATGGAGCTTATTTGATTCACAGATCAGGCGTTGTTGATCTTGATGGTGCCGGCCATTTAGACTTAGTTTCGTCTCTTCACGGAACTTTATATAGATCAACTGATGATGATTCTGAAGAAAAAGATGAGTCAATTGTCACAACCCAATCATTCATAAGCAAGAGAAGAGCTGAAGAGGAATAGTAATAAATTAATCTTTAACTTTCCCGCAAACTTGGCAAGCCTCGCCTTTTGATAGAAATACTCCTCCACAGCTTGGGCTCAATGGTTTATTTTTCACAATTAAACCTATTGCCATACCACAAATTGATAAAGCAACTACGATGATAGCTAAGAAAGTATTGATCATGGGGATATCATACTCCAATTCCTCGATTTTACGGAATCGCCATCAGATGAAATAAAATAAACTGCGAGGTCGTTCTCCTCCGCTATTTTTATACCCTTTTTTAAGCCTAAAACATAAAGTGCAGTTGCCCATGCATCAGCTGAAGCAGCGTCTTCTGTTGCTACTGTCACAGATATTAAATCCCTTGGTCCTTCGCCCCAAATGTGGTTTGATTCTCTGTATTCACCAGAAGTAGCAATAGAAATGCCATTTGAAGGCAGTTTAAAGGCGATATAAGGGCTTTTTTTCTTCTCAATGGGTCTTTCAATACCAAAAATCCAATTTTGCTCAAATTTCGTACCCTTAGCTCTAATCTCCCCACCAATCTCAACAAAGTAATTAGATATACCATTATTTTCGAGAACTGCGGCCACCATATCTATAGCATAACCCTTTGCTATACCTGAAAAGTCGTAGCCGTTGTGATCTTCTGGTTTAAAAGCACCATCACTTAATTCTTTAATCTTTTCCGATTTTTTATGAAGATTGGAGAATTCATCTGACCAAATGATGCTTTGATCACTATTTATCTTTGATATTTCTGATGCAGGTTTATATGTTGAAAATACTAGATCTATTCGGTCTAACTCTTTTTTAATGTCATATTGTAAGTATTCATAGCTGCGGTTTTCTGCAATCTTGATTGAAAAAGTTGTGCCATAAATTTCTCCAGAGAAGCTTTGCATGCTTGGGGAGGAACAGCTCACCAAAAATACTATGAGAAATAGAAAAAGTTTTTTAACCACCGAAGTCATCAAGCATTATATTCTCAGGCTCAACTCCCAGGTCAGTAAGCATTTTTATGCAGCTTGAGTTCATGATTGGTGGGCCACATAAATAATATTCACAATCTTCAGGTGCATCATGTTTTGCAAGATATTCATCACTTGTTACTTGGTGAATGAATCCTGATAAGCCTTCCCATTTATCCTCTGGCAATGCATCAGACAGAGCTATATTAAATGTGAAGTTTTCATGTTCATCTGCGAGTTTCTCAAACTCTTCTTTATAAAAAATTTCTTTCATGCTTCTTGCACCATACCAAAAAGAAATTTTTCTGTTGGAGTTAAGCCTTATAAGTTGATCAAAGATATGAGATCTCATTGGTGCCATCCCTGCTCCACCACCAATAAAAACCATTTCATTATCTGTTTCTCTGGCAAAAAATTCTCCGAATGGACCGAAAACTTTTACCTTATCACCTGGTTTCAGGCTGAACACATAAGATGACATTATGCCTGGAGGAAAATCTGTCCCCGGTGGTGGAGAAGCAACCCTAATATTAAATTTTAGAACTCCCTCCTCTAATGGAAAGTTTGCCATAGAATATGCCCGAATAATTGGCTCAGGATTTGTTGCAACATTTTCCCATATTTTAAATCTGTCCCAATCTTCGTGATACTCAGGCGCAATATCGAAATCCTTATAATTTATTGCATCATAGGCTGGAGCTTCTAGTTGTACGTAACCTCCAGCTCTAAACTTTACATTTTCACCTGCAGGTAATTTGAGCACTAATTCTTTGATAAATGTAGCAACATTATCATTTGATACAACCTCACACTCCCACTCTTTAACGCCAAATACTTCTTCGGGAATTTGTATTTTCATGTCATTTTTTACAGCAACTTGACAAGATAGTCGCCAGTTTTCTGTTTGTTG
>Ga0163110_10000843_pt1 | contig 15086 bp, 11 predicted proteins | sample CRUFie1St17metaG_FD_108703 | JGI IMG/M metagenome (GOLD analysis project Ga0163110, IMG submission 108703) | Marine microbial communities from the Costa Rica Dome - CRUD Field 142mm St17 metaG | ecosystem: Environmental > Aquatic > Marine > Oceanic > Photic zone | place: Costa Rica: the Eastern...
ATCGTTGTTCCAATCCATATCTAAGTATAGTCTCTGTTGATGTTGACTAAATCGGATAGGGACTTCTCCAACCAAAACATGTTCTAAAAAGTCCAGATGTTTTAACGTCATCTCGTATTCCATAATTGACGTTGAGGAGAAATCATAGAGATCATTTAGACGTAATTGATATCTAAGGTCAAACATGTTTGCGGTTGTGCTGTCCGTAAAAGGAAACACACTCACCACAGATATTACAGCTTCAGGCACTGGGATAAAACCCTTACCCTCTAACCATGTGGCGGTAACAGAATTATCAGCGGTATCTGTGGCAACTTCTGATGCATCAGTCGTTGCTCTACTGAGATCATCAGACGTAATCTTGTGTTTAAGATACATTCTTTCCACACCATCATAATGATACTCTGCAAAATATTGAAGAGCCTCGTCAAGTCTATCGTCAACTTGGTCATCTGACACATTTATGTCAATAACCCCACTACCTAATGCTCTAAGACAATATGACTTTAAAGTTGCCTTTGTTGAGGGAACAGCCATGTCATCACTCCTTTATACACTCTATTTATAAAGATTTAGATGCAATACAGTTAGGCCCGAACTGACCATCTTCAAAATCTGATGCTTCTTGTTTTTTAAATCCTGCTTTCTCATATGTGCGTAATGCACTTTTTCTAGGCACCGTCCACAACCAACTTGCATTTTTCTTAGCCACAAACGTAGATGTATGATTTAAAATTTTAGTAGCAAGACCCATTCTTCGATAATCAGGAGATGTCCAAAGTCCTCTAGACCGCCAATATTGTTCATCTTTGTAACGAAACACATGATTAGATGTGGTCATATAACAACTATTAACGCAAACTAACTTACCGTCAATTTTTATACCAAAGAAGTAAGGTTTACCAAACTCCTTTCTTTCAATTCTTTTATCTTGCCATAACTGTCTTGATGGATATAACCATGCCCAAGCATTTATATCTTTCACACCACCCTTTTTATTAGGCCACAACTCTGTTTCCCATATCTTTTTTATCTCTGCGAAAGTGATATCCACTACATCATTAGACATTTTCTTCATAGTGCTCCCATTCGTGAGGTTTGTTCATTCTGTGTGTGAAGTGAACAAACTTTATATCTGGGTGAAACTCCTCACCCAAACATACATATTCGTTTCCTGTGAGTTCTCTATACTTTCGTGTTAGTTGCACGTTCCATTTAAACATGCTCTTTCCATAATTTATATCGGTGCCAGTGACCCAACGTGTGAACCACTCATTAGGTAAAGTGATGAGGTCAAGTCTCTCATTCACAGAGTCTTCAACAAAATACTGTTCACCGTTTACTGGCCCGTTTGTCACTCCGTTATCAATGTAGTGTCTCTGCCAACCATTAACATTTGACATAAATTTATCGTAGATGTATTTGCAATCCTTTGGGTAATATTTGAAGAACCCACCGTTTATATAGTATCCCTCTTTCTTTGTGTCTCTCCACCATCCTGGCATCGCAACAAACTGACCACGCTCTACAGGATACTCAAAAACTTTTTTATAGTCGTTGACTAAGATAACATCAATATCCATAATACAGATGGGTTCATCTAAATCAAGTTGCATCGCCCACATCTTATTCCACTGTAACGCAACTCTAGGATCGTAAGGTTCTCGTATCCAACACCACTCATACTCTGGTAGTTTTTTCTCCAGATATGTCTCATATTCTGGGCCGTACTTATCACCTATTCTTACTGCAAATATTTTCATGGTGCGTAGGGAAAGATCATCTTTGACCTTATCACATCTAAGGGTTGTACTCCAAAATATTTATTAGGTTTCCAATCATCTCCATTCTTTTCAAACCAAGGTATGAAACCAACAACAATGTGAACCCTTGGTTCTTTCGCACCGCCAGTCTCTCTGACTCTATGTTGTATTTTAGTATTCCAAAAATATGCCTTACCGACCTCTAAGTGTTTTGTTAATTTTAGGGTGTTGCCCCAATCGTCTGTTCCATCAACTTCAAGGATATAAGACTTCTCTGTAACTAGGGGAATGTTGAATCTAAAAGCAGAGTGAGATATCTCATCCAAATGCCAATTTTGTTTGTGGCCAGGATATGCCCACATAACTCTTGACCTAGTTGGTAGTAGGTCAACGCAATCTAAAAAATCACCGTAATATTTTTTCACCACAGGGTGAACTGTAGTGAAACCATATGTATCGTAGTAAGTGTCTCTGTCATCTTTCCAAGGTGGATTTGGATTGCTTGCTCTACCAAAAGTCCAGTTTAACTCTGGATGACCAAGACTCGCATATGGACTTTGCAGATGTTCATCACCATCTGGGTTTATACAAATACTAAACCCTCTGTATTTTTCAGACTCTTCATTGTGTTTTTGCCACCCTCTTATACCACCAATCTCTTCAACTATTTTTAGTGTCTGATCATACAACCACTCGGCAGAGGGCATGCCCAACTCCTCCAAGGTAAACTCAAGAAAGTTCTCATCAAGTTTTTCTTTGTAGTAACTAGAGCAATCGTATACTCTGTCTAACTCCTCTTGTCTGCTACCTAATATCAATGTGATTTTCCTTATCTGGTCTTTTACCTTTTAAGTAAAAATATTTTGTATGTGTTTCTAAAATGTCACACAAGGTTTCAAATCTACTGTTTAGCTCGTCAAAAGTATAACGTAAGTGGGATATGTGATAACCAAAAATGTTACTTATATCAAAAAATACTTTTCTGCCCTTTATTTTATTTATCAACTCTTTATCATTTTTCTTACTGATAATGTCCATCAACAGGTAGGTCACCGTAAAGTTGTCGGTCATTCTTTCTTGTAATTTTTTAAGGTTATCCTCATCACCAAACTTGCTCACTCTGTTTCTCAGAGACTTAACGTGAGGTATATTTCCATCGTTATACATAAAATTTTTCATTGGTATAGGTGAAGAGTTTGTTTTTGCGTAAGTCTTTATTTCATCTATTGACATATTCATATCAACGATCATTTTTTTGATCTCTAGATTCTCTTTGCAGTAATCGTAAAATATTACCTCACCGTCAAAGTCTAAATGATTAGCAAAATACTCTCCACTGTATCCAGCTGTGGGTGTTACAATAAGATCAAAACTATTGTCTGGCAGTTTACCTATGCTCTCTGTGTTGTGAACATAATATTTTTCTTGCACTCTGGTAAATAGTGTCTTGAAATAATTATCAGACAGATCAACTTTGTCTCTCCAATCCTCCTCTCCAGAACTAATTACGCTCCAGTTTTTGTTTTGAAGTTCAGTTCTGTAATAAGAAAATGATTTACCTCTTCTATCTCTCGCAGAAAAGTTTTTTATTTCTGGTAAGTCTGGGGCAAATATCCAAGGTGGAGTGTAATCATCATGAAAATTTTCCTCAGACCTTACATAATTATCCCACTTCTCTTTGAACAAATTTATAGAGCCATACTCTTTCCACACATTTAAATTTAATTCTATGTGTTGATAATGTAGAAATGCTGATTTATTTGGGTGTGCGATTATATGTGCTTTGCAAAAATAATCACCCTTGACAAACTCTAAAAAACTTGTTATACTAGTTGGATGAATAACCATATCAAACACCATGCCGACAGAAACAATCATCGCATGTGTAAAGGTGCAATTTCTTAGTGTGCTATACAACTCACTTTGATAACACAAAATTTGGTTATGACCAGTACCAGCACCAGTTGAGCCACCAGAGGTTTGGACGCAAGTGGTTTGAGTTTGTTTTTCTACTGAAAAATCCCACTCAAGTTTATCTGGATAGACCACGACAAAAACGTAGTCCTTAGTCTCTTTCTTGATTTTTATGTGTCTAGTTTTTTCATACCATAGAGTTCTAAACTGATCAAAGTTTTTCATTAGTCAAGCTCTTTCAGAACATCAGCACCAAACTGTTTTGCCATTGAACGTTTCATCAATGCGACTCTCTCTTTGTTTGACCCTCCGTGAACAATGAAATGAAATCTATTTTCATCAGAACTATTTAATGCCTCATGTGTAACTCCATTATCAAACCAAAACCCAGTGCAGTTTTCAAATGGTAATTCTTCTTTAGTGTCCACTCTTCTCAGGTAACAATTCTTTGGTTGATAAATTGCTAGGTTGATTGCCGCAGATATGTTTCTCTGTCTACCCTCGTTTATCCTTGCGTCTCCAGCGTCATGATGTGCGGTGATACTACCGCCAGGTTTGATTAACATAAACCTACATCTTCTGTAGTGTTTATGAGGAAACTCTTCCAACCACCTCCTCATCTCTGGTGCGACCTCAGCAACCTCAGTCCAACCCCACTTCACTGTGTCTTCTGTATAACCATGTCCACTTGGGTTCATCGTGTTACGCCAACCTAAAGAGGTGTCCACTTCATCCTCATGAACAAACCCATGTATGGCTGCTGACCACCACTCATCACCGTCTTGTAGTCTGTGTGGGACAAAAAATCCTTCATCGTATACTGCTTGAGCTTCTGCGATACACTCTTCTGGAATATCCAAATCAATCTTTAAATACCAAACATCATTTTTTCTTGCCCACTCTATCGGGGTCATTGTCCTATCACCATAAATCTTGTGCTTTTATTTGATAGTATTTTTGAACCAGAGTATAAGACTGTTGACATTCTTGATTGCTCTATCAGTTCATCCTCCGACTCAACACAATTTATATGATCGTCATGCTGAGTGGCATTTGATGATTGTAAAACGTACAACGGTTTTCCATGATACCTCTCATTCATATCTCTAAACTTCCACATGGGGAACATGTGTTCACAAGAACAGTTGATGACCACATCAAAAATATCTTCTGGTTTTACAGGTAGATTTGGATTGGGCATCATCCTCATGGGTTTCATCATGACGTTTCTCATATTTATCTTATATATGTTTTTATCCTTGTACCTTTTGTTAAACTTGTAACTTAGAGGTGCTACATCATGGTCAATCTCAAAGTTTTCAACCCACTCACAACTATTAAAATTGTCAAACAGAAGAGGGACTATGTATTGTGCAAACCATCCAGCCAGTAGAGCAACTCTCTTAGGTTCAATGTCCAACTCAATCAGAGTTTCAACCAACCACATTTTACTCTCTAGTTGAGATGCGTTCATAGAGTCCAGAACTCTTTTTTTCAAGTAACCCTCTGGAGTGATGATTGCGTTCTTCCAATCTCTCGCCATATCAGGTGTATATTTTAAGTGCTCCATAATGTTTTTAATTCTTCCACATCGTTTGTCTCACCACTATTATTGAACAAACATATTTTGCAATCTTCTCTTTTTTTTCTAGGCTCCATATCATCTGGGTAAATGTTACCTTTGTACCAAGAGTACACATCTCCTTTTGGAAACCCACTCATGAACGAGTCATCCTCCTTGTACATGTTGTACCAAAAATGATTTATGTAATTATCTATGGTTGGGTAGGTGAAGAAAATAACATCTAAGTTATTTTTAATGTGGTTGTACACCTTTTTTAATTGACCCCTGTCCCATCGTATCACAGAGGAGTTGACCATCGGTGATTTAAACTTAGCAAAGTTCTTCTTGCACACCTCAATATCATTCCACCACCCTTTGACAATATAAGGCCTCTGCATTTCTAACTCAAAAAAATATGACAAATCCTTCTGTACTATCACATCCAAATCAAGATACAAAAAATTATCACCCTCAATGTTTACCTTATCCTCATCAAACATATACAATTTTCTGTATGCCCAAAAATTTCCATTCTCGTACCTATCCCAAGTCTTGGGAAGTGGACGATCATATACTTCTGTTGGATTATCTGTGAGACAGTAAAAGTTAAAAGGAATAGAGCAATTTTCCTCGCACTGTAACTTTAGTTTTTCAACGTACTCAGCGCCATACTTGTCACCCCACTTGACACATAATATTGTATTACTCATAATAAGGTATTATTTAAAAAAGGTTACATAAGCTTTAAGTGCTTCCAATGGAGTTTCTGCTTTACGAATTTCAGTTTTTGCTTTTCTCTTTTTACTACTTTTCACCACTTCATTCTCAAACATTTTTAACTTCATCTTGAACAGTTCTTCTTTGTGTGCAGTATTTTCTGGATCAAATTCAAAGATGAGATTTAAACTACCTTGACTCTCATCTGCATCCCCACCATCTGAACCATGACCATACATGTTGTTCTGTACAGCATAACGATGAAAGGCATCTCTAAATTCTTGTCTATGTTTTTCGTGTCTATTACGAGTACACTCGTCAATAGAATCCCAACTGAACTCCTCTAACAAAGCTAGAAGGCGAGGGTCATCATTTTCTTCAATCATTATATTGTAAACCGTGGACGCAGTTTTACCACCGTTAGGTTTACCTGTGCTGTCCGTATGAACACCGTCCTCTGGAACTTTATAGTTGTATATTATTGATACATGTTTAAGTTCTGGGTCGGTATAATATGCCTCCACAATCTGACCAACAAATGGAAACTTAGGAGTTCCATCCTCAAAATATGCGTCAGTTTCTTTTCCTTCATATGCCATAATGCTTTCTCCTACACATATTTATGACTTGTTAATTCTTAGATTAAATGAGCTGATGGTTGCAGGACTGCCGTTAGGAAATTCTTGTGATCTTTAATCGTCACCAACTTGTCTTTGTTGATAATTACCAGAGCCATCTAGTTTGGTGTCTGTCATAGTAGAACCTCTAACGTTACCACTACCAGAAGTTCCCACTGTATAAACCACTTTAAATCCATCACTAGAGTGTGCAGCGGTAAATCTCAACCAGTTACCCACTAGAGCATTGATATCACTTGCTGCAAATTCTTTTAAGTTGTTACCACTATCAATGAATAAAGGTGTACGATCTGGTGCGCCTGGATCAACACCATCTCTTTTCATTAAAAAATAGTTTTGAACTGTAGTTGGTTGGTCAAGTGTTTCTGGAATACCATCAGAGGAATACGCACTTGTGTCTGCTCTAGTGTCAGTGAACACTGCCGTGCCTGAACCAGAAACCTCTGTATAACCAGATAGAGTGGAAGCAGTATGTATTGTGAAAGTTCCTGCTGTTGCAGCAGATTCAGTGGCAGAGATCATATTATCAACTTGAGGTTCAATAAAGGTATCTAAAAAGTCTGTTAGGTTCATCGCCCTAACAGCACCAGCACTGCTATCATAGTAGACAGGAAAAGTTGTGCCTGTGTCTGCTGTGTTACTAATACCACTTGTGGCAGTGTATGCAAGATTAATTTTATCAAACGCCACCGTCACGGTGCTAGGTTCAGCCGTGGTTCCCTCTGCAACAAAAGCACTGGATGATTGTGAGGTAGCACCTGCTTGTAATCTAGTATCTGACATGGCATCAATGTTTGCACCACTGTTGGACACTACTGTTAAATTCACTGTGGTGTTTTGTGAGAATTGAAACTGCGCCATAGTTTGCCATTGAGTAAGCTCACCAGCAGTCATCTCAACTAAATTACCAGACCCATCATAGTACAATGGACTTCTTGCCGTCATTATATTTGCTCCTAATTACTAGCTGAGAGATGCTACTCCGTTAATTGTTTTTAGTGTAGACCCACTAGAGTTTTTAATTAAAAGTGTGGCAGTCGGTGTGCAAGAAATCTGACCAGTGTTTGCGATTTTAGCAACTCTAACATTTCCACCATCAGTGCTCAATCTAAATTCAAAAAATGTGGCGTTAGCAGTCGCACTAAAATCACCCTCTGATCTAGCACCAAACGCTGCAACGACTAAGTTAGCGTCACTACCAGTTGCTTCATCTGGTGCCTGAAACTTTATTACTCCTATTGCGTCATCTGCTTGGATATCAGTTTCACCTGTTTGGAATGTCAACTGAGGTGCTTCATTGTCTCCTGTTGCTAAACCTTTCAATATTAATCCATCATCGGGATCGTGTGTCAACGTTACATCACCGTCTGCGCCAAATTTTATCACTGCATCGTCTGACTGTAATTTAATATCGTTATTAAAGATTGCTGTTCCAGCATCACTCATATCAAGTGTGAGTGCAGTTATATCAGAACTACCGTCTGTTCCTTTGAAGATGATGTCTGTATCGCCCTCTTGTGCGTCTATCGTAATATTACCAGTGGTTGTTGTTATGTTAACCGCGGCATCACCAGCAGTCAAATCATCTGCTGCACCAGCACCGATATAAGTTTTGAGTCTTGATAATGCAGCCTTTCTGTTTGTACCACCTGCCCCATCATCAACAATTATTAAGTCTGCATCTGCAAGTCCAGCACCAATATCTGTTGCACCATCTATGTCTAAATCAACAACCGCAACAGAACCATCAGGGAATACTGGTGCTTGAGTAAAGGTTACTACACCACCAGAAGAAATTGCAATTGCGTCTGTATCAGATGCTGAACCAATATTACCATCATCAGGTATGACTATATTACCACCAGTGGTCATAAGGCCTCCACCAGTGTATGTTCCACTTACATCAAGGTTCGCATTAACATCCACTAAAGTCGCATTTAACTCTATCTCATCTGTCGCATTAATGTCTAACACAGTCGCACTGGGCGCACCAATATTTTGAGATGCATCATTAAACTGTATTACTGAGGTGCTGTTCAAAAGTATCCCAGTGTCAGCAACGTGAGTTATTGTTACATCACCATCTGCACCAAATGCAAGAACAGAGGCATCAGAAAGTAATTTAACATCATCGCCAAAGACTGCATCTTTAACAACACTCAGACCACCGTCTGTTTGTAATGAGCCATCCGTGGTGCTAGTTGCCTCTGTGGTGTCATCAGTTTTTAAAACACCAGTTACAGTGAGAGAAGTAACAGTGATATCCGAAAAGGATAACCCACTGAGGTCTGAACGCAAAGTATTAAATTGTTGACGGAAAGTCTCAAGTGAGTCTCCCGACCCTACTGTTGATGCTGTAACTGTTGCCATTATTGTTTACTCACTAGTTGTTGTAACAGACCCTTAATCTCATGCATTTCACATTTAATATTATTTATCTCCCTTGTCGCCTCTCTTAATTCATCTCTTTGTGCTTGTGCAGCTTTTGATCTTTTTATCGCTCTTTCGTATGCAGTCATATCTGTATTTACAATTGCTTTAGAGTGAGAGTCTCTTACGAGATGGGGCTGATCTTGTACTTTTATATATTTGTCTTCCATATTATGTCGCCAATGCTATCGCTCTAAGGTCTTTAATTCTTGGTGGTTCAGCAGAGTTTGTTGTTTGCATAACTATCTTAATCGCAAATGCAGAGAACTCTTCAAGTGGATCACCAAGACCATCATCAGTTACACCACCTGTATATAGGTACTCTTGGAAATCATCTCTACCAAGTGATGGATTAGTTTCTACATCGGGTAAGCCGGGAACTGTTTTGTCATCATTAAAGAACCTCCAACCTATATCATCAAAGTCACTCTCATCATCCACTCTTAATATTTTATACAATACTTTAATATCAGCAGCACCATCTCTGTTCGCAGCAAAGAATACTTTCAGAGCAGTTGCCGGTTGAGCAAGTGTTGTTTTTTTGGTGCAATAAATCGCCACATTATTATCACCATCTGGTTCCGTTGAAGCTGTAAAGTCACTGGTTGGGAAAACATCAGATGAAGAATCAATGTTGTTAACTCTATTTGCAATCGCATACACTGTCATTCTTTCAGTATCGACAACTGGTGAAACAAGAGGATTGGTTGTAGATAATTCTAAACTTAACTCTAGAGATTTTTCACTAAACATTTCATTTTGTTCATTGATCGCAGACGCAACTAAATTTGGTGCCTCGTAATATACGTTTTCATTTAACTGAATTGTCTGAGCATTTGCAGCAGAAGTTTTAACAAAAGATGTTTGTGAACCACTTGGACTTGTCGCAGTTGTATTTTGTTTTTTCGCAACAATCTTTGTGCTGGAAACTGTCATGTTAGAAATTGCAAATTGTGCAAGATCATACAAAATATTCTCAGTTGCAGTTACACTATCTCCACCGTTCTGTGTTCTTGTTGAGCTCGTACCATCAACTACAGCAGAGGTAGTCACTGTTATGGTGTAACTATCAATACCAACATTACCAACAGCAGTGTGTGTTTTATTGATCTCTGTAAACGGTATTTTATGCAACATGAAGAGCTCAACCGTTGCGCCGGCATCATGTGATGCAGCAGTGGTTGAGTTAGTGCCCCTTGTTGCACTAGTAATCTCATTACCAGAGATTGACGCATAGGTTATAATCTCATCATCAATTTTTATGAAATAGTTGTTTGATGCGTCTCTAGAAAACTTACCACTTGTATCATCAAAGTTCGTTCCATCAGATAAAGTTATTGACGTTGCATCATTTGTGATTGCAGATGCGAGTGTAGTCGTTGCACCAGATTTCACATTAGCAAGTGTCACGTTATTTGATGTTGAGTGCATCTGGTGATCTCTATGATTTACTTGAATAACGTTACTACCATCTTGGAATATCAAAGGATTTTCCTCTAACAATCTTACTGGAGTAACATCATTAACTAAAGGCAGTGCTCCTGTGAGAGCTGTAAATCTGGCTCGTTTTAAATTGAACTTTAAGTCCTCTAATAATGATGGTGCCCAAGTTCTATTATTATGACCCTTAAACAGAACACCAACATCTGGTTGCTCAGATACGGTTCGTTCTGAAAACAACTGATTGCTCGTTGCAGTCGCAGTCCCACCGACAGATGCATCTGTCAATGTTGACTGTAATTCAGTCTCACCCATTCTAGCAATCCATACTTTGTAAGTTGGAACATTAGTTATAATGCATATGCAATATTCAAACCCTTCTTGTAAATAAACTGGCGAGGGAAACTTGAAGTTCGTGGCAGTTTGTGCATCCTCAGATATGTTAACCGAGGATGGTTCTAGTGTTACTCTACCAAAAGGAAGAAGTTTAGGGCCAGGAAAACCGTTGACAACTGTCCTAATTTCTACCGTAACAGGAAGAGCCTCATCTTTTGATTGGAAGAAAATATCAACACTAGTGATAAATGTGCCACCACTCTGACTCACCAGAAATGTTTGTGCTAGTGGGTCTTCATCTACTTGAAAGCTTCTACCTAAATCTTCGTCATTATCAATATCTTCTCTACTCAAATTTCTAGTTGTTGATCTAGATGATATTCCAGTAGTAGTCTCTGATACGTTTGTTCTAACTACCTCAGCGTTTCTTGTTGCAATAATAGTTTCTTGTTGAGTTTCAAGAAAACCGTTTGCTTGATAAATTGTCTCTGCCGCTGTAATTGGGTCTGTAGAGGTTATATTGGTTGGACTTGAAGTAAGTCTAAAAGATATCTCACCAGTCCTAAATGTTGGATTACCAGCAATCTTTGGATCAGGTAAGTTAAATACACCTCTGACTCTACCAGCAGGATTTGTTATGATTGCGTCTCCATTGACCAAAGATGCATCATTTGTAGAGAAGCCTGCCTCTGGTTGCGTGAAGGACTCAACAGATTGCCTATCAAAGAAAGGATATACCTGTGTGTTTGGAAGCATACCCACCGCCTCAAAAGTAATCGTGTTGGCACGACAAAATGGTAATAATGCTCTGGAGATAACTCTTGTTCCTAAAGACTCCTCATCAATTTTCTCTACAACATCAGTTCGTATTCCAGTTCTTGATCTATTCTCTCTAACCCTCTCAACCGTTCTTCGGACAACATCTACACCGTCTCCAATTTGCTGTCCAAAACCAAAATCACCCACTAGAACTTCTGAACGACTTGAGACAACACCTGACCAGTTTGTTTGCCATGCGTTCCATATTGTACCGATAGCATCTCTATTTGCTGCTAAAACGGCATCAAAGTTACCCTCTTCGTTTATTATCAAAGCAGGTGCAACCTCTACCTCAAACCAATTATCTCCAGATGGACTTAGACTTATTTTCCCTGCCCAGTTTGACAATAAGACCGGCGTGACTCTTTCAACTCTTGTTGCATATGTTTGCTCTATGAAAGTTTCTTCGTTATATGGTAAGGTTACTAAGTCACCAGTTTTTTGGTAACCAGCACCAGCTCTTGCTGCGTCTGTTGTAACTTTTTCAACAAGAGTTACATTTTTATTTTTTGTCTTAGGTCTTAACTCATTTAGTTGTTGATCAATTGAGCAGTTGTAATCTGGGTGTGCAACGTCACCAAGACGATGACCTTGGAAAGCGTCAACAACAAATCCAGACTTAAATCTGTTCAATCCATTTGCGTCAATAATCTCAAAACTTTCTGCGTCTTTTTCTAAAAGAGATAAGTGAGTGTAATACTCTAAATTTTGAATACGATCTTGAAGTCTACCAATATCTCTCATGGTAAACCGTTGATTTTTTTCTCTGCGAACAGTCACATCCGTTGGTTTAAATGTGTATGGTGGAACAAATATATCAGCCAATCTCATTGCACCATCCACTCCCTCTGGTGGTCGTGGAAATTCTGATGGCTCTCCCTCAGTCAAAATAAATTTACCATTAGGAGCAAGGTCTACAACTGCTCTCTTGGGCAGATAATATTCAAAGTCTGCCTGCACTAAAGAAGCTGGTTTTAAGAAGTTACTTGGAGATGATCCAGTTCCATCATATTGACGATGAAAGAAATCTAAAGAATATCCTGTGACCTCATCAACAACGGAAACGTCAGTGGATGTTCCTGCTGCATCTTCAACGGTTGGTCTAAAATCAAAAACATCATATAAAGCAAACTCACCTTTTATATTTGACTCAGTGTCAATTTTAGTGCCATTAGCACCACTGTAAGTTGGGATGTCCTCGTATTCCATTTGATTTGCGATATCCACATAAGAGTCAACAGTGAAAACATCTCCAATACTATGCTCAAGATAATCATATATTATTAAAAGTCTTCCTGTCGGTGCAGGGGAGGAAGGTTTTCTTATTATTCTAGAAACATCATAGAAGTTATCCCTCTGGCCACTATCAAACAAAAAGTTCTTAGTGATATTCTTATCACCAACAGTCACACTAGATACCGTGGCAGTTGCACCAGAACTCTCAGCGGTGATTGTCTCATTTGCAGAAAATGTTTTATTCGCAGTGGTATAAACAACACTAAGTGGTGTAGAGGTATTAATAATTCTTGCAGAGGCTTTACTTGTTCCACCTGTTATTTTTTCACCTCTAGTAAATGTGCCACTTACATTTGTAAGTGTTACGGTGGGTGTTGCAGCATCTGTGCTTGAGTCAATACCTTCAAATACAGCCATCAATCTAAACGCATCTGCTCTACCAAAAGATATAACTTTGTCACTAGGTCTTGTTCCAAAGGCATCAGTCGCACCAGAAGTTACCTTCAACTGTTTCATTAACTTAGTTGTTTTTGTCTTTTGTATGACTGAAGTTTTTAGAAGAGTTGCCATCACCTTAACTTTTGCACTAGTTCCAAAAACTGTGTTATTAGTGATCGTTAAACTTGAAGTTCCCCCACCAGAAAATCCTGTGGACGCACTAACAATATCACCTTGTTTACCTGTCCCAGTTCCACCAATTAAAATTGATACTGTATAGTCACTTTCAGAATGAGAGAGAAAAGTTTCGTTAGCACCAGCAGTTATTGTAAATGCACCAGAGGAGTTTGTTGTCGCCACAAACTGTTTGCGAATTGTGAACTGTGTATCACTTGTGCCGTTGTTTGTTGCGGTCAGTAAAGTTTTAACTGTTCTTTTTGGAAGTCTGAATAAAGTTGTGTTTTTATCTATTTGTTCTAACACTGCTCGTTTAACAAATGACCCTGTGCCACCTGTCGCTGCAGGGTTCAGAGCCACAGGCAACCCCTCTTGTTCTGTTATAATAACATCGTCTGAGTCTGTGCCTTGTGCGTCTGTTCCGTCTATACTAATGAAAGAAGATGAGGTCTTTACACTAGATAGTGCAATATCAGCAGAGAAGTCTTGGCCAGAGTCATCATCTGACATGAAGACTGATCGAACATTGTCAAAAGTATGCGTGACAACATTGGTAACTATCAAGTCAACATTACTTGAATTTTCAATTATTTGATCCGACTCAGCTGAGTCAGACAGTATGAGATTTTCATTTTCAACAAAATTTCCAACAACGTTACTTAGAATTAATCTTGTGCTAGAACTACCTGATGCAAAGAAGAACCCAGTTGCACCAGAGCTTGCACCTGTAATCCTTTGACCACCGTTTGTTGCGACAGATGTCAACGTGGGACTTGGTGTGCCACTAATATCAACATATGTAAATAATTTGACATCAAAAAGGTACAGCCTGTAAATAGCATCAGTTTCACCAGCGGTTCCTGCTGAGTGTTGAATGGTTCTCGCACGAGCAATACCTACTTTTGTCCCACTTGAACTACCTCTTGTTGCAGTTGCCGTGTCTCTAAGTTCAATAGGTTTAAAGGCTGTTGACTCACCAGTGATGCGAGAGACATCTGGAGTTCCATACACATTTGTTATGTTAACAAAATTACCAACATCAAACGTAGACACCCCAGCATTGACAGTTTCAAAAGTTCTTGACTTATTTAAATCAAGCACGGTTGGTGCTATCTTCTCAATTTCAAATCCTTTTACAAATGCTTTACCAGTTGATACTTGAAATGCCAGTAAATCTTTTGACGCAGTGTTACGATCATCTGTTGTGGCACCAGCGGTATAAACACCAGTGAAATCTGTAGCACCAACACTAGTATCTACAGATTCTTTCGTTTGAAATGTGAAGGGTCTAACTGTATAGTTACCTGATTCATCAAACGTTCTGCGAGCAATCATTTCCTCAATAATAGAATACTCTGTAACCCTCGCATACTTTTCTATTACATCATTTCTAACTCTTATCAACTCGTAAAAATTAGAGTCATCTGTATCAGTCAATGCTTTTGATACCAAGGTTAATGTCATCTTTAATCTGTGAGCACCCTTTGCAGCAAAGTTAGAAGAACCTTGTGAGTTGTCTAAAAGAGAAGAGTCTGTCTCTGGAGTTACTATGCTCTCTACAACTTGTAAACCAATTCTAGCATTTGTGGCTGAAGCCTCATACTTGTTTACAAC
>Ga0163110_10000844_pt1 | contig 15084 bp, 14 predicted proteins | sample CRUFie1St17metaG_FD_108703 | JGI IMG/M metagenome (GOLD analysis project Ga0163110, IMG submission 108703) | Marine microbial communities from the Costa Rica Dome - CRUD Field 142mm St17 metaG | ecosystem: Environmental > Aquatic > Marine > Oceanic > Photic zone | place: Costa Rica: the Eastern...
TAGAATTTCACCACAAGGATTAAGACCATATCTTGTCAATCTATGATTGAGTTCTTCCTCGGAGAAAGGTCCATAGTTTAAGTTAATCCATTTCTTTGCCTCCTCTTTGCCTTGTTCAGTATAGATTTCAATAAATTCGCTTTTTAACTCTTGTTTATTCAAGATATCAGCATTAGATCTGGCTATCGCTTCTGGTGCGAACTGTATAGCACCTTCCCCAGAATGAAATTGCTTCGTAACAGCATCAAATATTGTCTTATAAGAAGGTTTTGTGTGGTAAACCCTCGTATGATTAGCCATTCTGAGTGCATCTTTCTCAGGATCTATCCTCCAATTGCCGTTTTCATCTTGACTCCATAAATTCTCTTTAGCGGAAGCTGCTTCATGATCATTAGATGCGAATTGTCTCATGCCAGCACTTCTTCTTATATTACCGGCAACAATTGTTACTGCTGCTTCATCTATTAAAAGGCAACATTCTACTGTTGTTAATTTTCTACCTATCGCTTTTGCTAGTAAAGAAGAGACTCTAGAGTAAAGATCCTTTAATTTAATTGGATTAGCCATACCACCAAATCCTTTTAGAGATTCTCCTGCCGGCCTTATATCTTCTAAATTAATATGTACATCTAGATTCTTTTCAAGCTTTTCATTGCTTGATGCTTCAAGAAGGAATTTATAACTATCAACCCAGCCTCTTCTACTATCTCCAACTTTAATGAAAATATCTTTATCCTTTATCTCAATGGATGAGTTTTCTTGTCTATCTCCTTTCTTGGTTAAACCTACTTCGCTAACTGATTTTATATTTAGCTTGTTAAGAACCACAGGTAATTTATCTATAAAATGAGGTTCTATAATAGCTCCTGTTCCACAACCCATCATTGCAAGATCCATCATTAAAGCAAATGCTTCCCAATCAATTAAATTTGTTGAAGTGCAATTATAAGCCCCTGAGAAGTTCTGTTTTTTATTGATCCATGGAGTCCCTCCAATCCATAACCATCTTCCTGAGGGCTGAGCCTTTTGACTCCTTTGCATTTCCCTCATTAAGTTCAACTCTTCATCTGATAGTTTTCCTAATTCTTTTAAACCATTTAAATTTCTTTCGTTAACTTCAGTCCAGTTTTCTCTTTTGCCATTTAATTTTTTTCTACTATAAGATCTAAAGAATACAGGGTATGCGGCGGGAGCTGTTTTAGGGAATTCATCCTTTTGAAGATCGCTAGAATTGCTTTCTGATGAAGCTGTATTTGGTGTAACTGTCACAATAAATTAAACTGTAAAATACCTGTAAAGCAAGAATAACTCTACCTGTGGTGTCTGCAACTATTCTTATCACTATTTAAAGGTTTGTGTAAAAATATATTTATTATGTAATCTTTTATGAAAAGAATTCCTGAACCTGAGTTGATGAAGTCTAGGAAGCAAGTCCTATCTTATACTCAAGGTGATTTTTCAATTGGTGAAAATAAATTTATTGATTTAATAGATAACTATTTAAATTCTAATGAAATTAAATTATCTAATAATGATTTAATCGTAGATTTGGGATGTGGTCCAGGGAACATAACTGAAAAGATATCATTACGGTGGCCTTTTGTAACTGTAGTTGGGATAGATGGTTCAAATGAAATGATTGCAGAAGCCCAATCAAGAAAAATTCTTAGTAAAAATAAGCATTTATTTAGAAATATAAATTATGTGTGTGCTGATATTAAGTCAATAGAACTAAAAGATATTTCTTCCAAATCTAGTGTGGCCTTGTTATTAAGCAATAGTTTGATACATCACATAACGAATATTGATGATTTCTTTGAATGTATATGTAATTTATCTACAAAAGAAACAATAAATTTTCATAAAGATTTAATAAGACCTAAAGATGAAAAAACTGCATTAAAATTAAAAGAGAAATGCAGTGAAATTTATAATGAGACACTTACTAATGATTACTATGCATCGCTAAAGGCTGCATATAGAAAAGATGAAATTATAAATTTTATTTCGGAACGAATGTTATATTCTTTAGATGTTATTGAGGATGATGATAAGTACTTAATTCTTTACGGTAGGGTTTAGAATTATGTATATTTTTCGTTAATCACTGAATTAGTTTAATGAGTTTAATTACAGGAAAATCAAATAACGAAGGTATCTTAAGTGCAGTAAATAAAAGAAGAAATTTTGCAATTATCTCTCATCCAGATGCTGGTAAAACGACCCTGACTGAGAAACTACTCTTATATGGTGGAGCAATTCAACAAGCAGGAGCTGTCAAAGCAAGAGGTAATCAAAGGAAAGCAACTTCTGATTGGATGGAAATTGAGAAACAAAGAGGGATTTCAATTACCTCAACGGTCTTACAATTTGAATATGAAGAATCTGTTATAAATCTTTTAGATACTCCTGGCCACCAGGATTTTTCTGAAGATACTTATAGAACCTTAGCTGCTGCTGATAATGCTGTAATGCTTGAAGATGCTGCAAAGGGTCTCGAACCTCAAACTAGAAAACTTTTTGAGGTTTGCAAAATGAGAAATATTCCTATCTTTACATTCATCAATAAAATGGATAGACCAGGTAGGGATCCATTATTATTGTTAGACGAAATCGAATCTGAGCTTGGTTTAATAACGTTACCTATAAATTGGCCAATTGGAAGTGGAGATGAATTTAAAGGTGTAATTGATAGAGTAAGTAGGGAAGTAATATTGTTTGATAAAGCATTGAGAGGAAAACAGTCAAAAGAAATTAGAATAAAGTTAAATGACCCAAATATTGATAAATATTTTGAAAGTAAATATCTTAATAATGTTATTGATGAGCTGGAGCTCCTTGATGAGGCTGGAGCAAAATTTGATAACAAAAAAGTCTCGAATGGTGAAATGACTCCTGTATTCTTCGGCTCTGCTATGACTAATTTCGGGGTAAGACCATTTCTAAATAGTTTTCTAACTATGGCAAAGAAACCCTCCTCGAGAAGCAGTAATAAAGGAGATGTGGAGCCAACAAACCAACAATTTAGTGGCTTCGTTTTTAAACTTCAAGCGAATATGGATCCTAAACACAGAGATAGAGTTGCTTTCGTCAGAATATGTAGTGGTAAATTTGAAAAAGATATGTCGGTAAAGCACTCTAGAACTGGTAAGACAATAAGACTATCTAGACCTCAGAAAATCTTTGGACAAGATCGTGAAGTTGTCGATGACGCTTACCCTGGGGATGTAATAGGTTTAAATAATCCTGGTATGTTTTCTATTGGCGATACTTTATATACAGGTTCATATTTAGAGTATGAGGGTATACCTTGCTTTAGTCCTGAAATATTTAGCTGGTTAAGGAATCCAAATCCCTCTACTTTTAAGAATTTCAGAAAGGGCGTTAATGAATTAAGAGAAGAGGGAGCTGTTCAAATACTTTATGATACAGATGAAAGTAAAAGAGATCCTATCCTCGCAGCAGTTGGTCAGCTTCAACTAGATGTTGTAAAACATCGATTAAAAAATGAATATGGAGTAGAAACTATCCTTGAATCGATGCCATATCAATTAGCTAGATGGGTTCCTGAAGGTTGGAAAGCCCTTGATCAGATAGGAAGAATTTTTAATTGTAAAATAGTGAAAGACCCATGGAATAGACCAGTGGTCTTATTTAAAAATGACTGGAATTTAAATCAAATTTTAGATGATCATCCAAATTTAAAATTAAATAATGTTGCCCCTGTGGTTAGCGGTGTTGAACCAATTAATTTATAAAGTCTTAATGATTACTAAAATTAGTTAGGCTTAATGTATTGTTAAAAAAAAACATTGGAAAAGAATAGTAACAAAAATAATCCAGATAAAACCCCATATGAAATTCTGGGAGTAGAAGAAGGCGCTAATTTTGAAGTAATTCAGAAAGCAAGAGATGAAAAAGTAAAGGAGGCAGGAGATGACTTAATAGCGAAAGCAAAAATAGAATCATCTTATGATCAGCTTTTAATGGGCAGCTTAAAAGCTAGGCAACTTGGTAGGGTGAGTTCAGATGCCCAAAATGCATCTTTAAAAGAGAGTCAAAATAATATAAGTATTAATAGTCAATTTCCTCTTTTATCTAAAATCAAAAATTTAAACAAAAATCCTGTCAACAAAACACAAAATTTTACTATTCCAAGTATCTCATCAAACTCAATAGATCAGTTACCAACAAAACTTGCAATTGGTTTACTTTTCCTAGTTTTACTTTTCATTAGTCCTGATTCATATAATAGGTTATTACTCTCTCTTTCAACATTAATTCTTACCTATGTTCAGTTAAAGTCAGGAAAAAGGTTTATTAGTTCTTTAGGATGGAGTGTTACTTTCTTATCGCTAGGTTTAATTTTTGGTGGATTATTGGAAACAAATTCTCTTATTCAGGAAATTTCAAATAATTCTCTATCTATACAAAAGATTCAAAGCATACCAGCAATATTAATCCTTTGGATTGGTATAGTATTTCTCTAATTTAAATTCAAAGAATAATTATTAATCATCTCTTTAATTTCTCCGTATGAAATTAAATATATATTTTTGCAAAATTCGCAAATAAGTTCTGCTCTTCCTTCTTTCTCTAAAATATCTTTTAATTCATCTTTATCTAACATTCTCATTGCATTAAGACTTCTCTCTCTAGAGCATCTACATTTGAATTCAACTGGTTGAGTTCGGGCTTTCTCTGTTATCGATTTGTCATCTATATCAGGGAAAACGTTTGTTATCAGGGATAGTAAATTGTTATCTGATTTGGAAAGGATTTCACTAAAAGAATTTATCTCTTTGCATCTTTCTTCTAAAAGAGAAACTAGAAGAGGATCAGTATCTTTCTTTGGCAAAACCTGAGCAAGAAGCCCCCCGCAACATGTAAGTTTTTTATTTTTAAATTCTTCTCCCAAAAAAACAGCCGAAGGGGTTTGTTCAGAATATAGTAAATAAGATGCAAGATCTTCAGCTATATTTCCATTAACTAATTCTACTGTGCTTGTAAATGGATCTCCAGAGCCATTATCTCTGATTACATTCAAGTAACCTGTCCCGACTGCTTTTTTGAAATTGAAAGAGTATCTATCAGAATCCTCTTTTAGAGGATCTAATTCTAAATTAGGATTTCCTACATATCCTCTTATTTTTCCATCTCTTCCGGCATCTGCTAAAAGACCATTTAATGGACCATCAGATCTAATCCTAAAAGTTACTCTGCCATGATTTATTTTCATAGAACTTGCTAATAGAAGTGATGCATTAAACGCTCTCCCAATAATTGCTGTGGTTAAGTAGGAAAGATTATGCCTTGATTTGGCTTCTCTTGTTGAATTTGTTGTAGAAACAGCCACTAGCCTAATACTTCCTTTTGCGGCCGTTGCGCGTACAATTTTATCTATCATTTGTTTTCTCCAGTCAACTTGATCTTACCTTTATCAAGGATAAAATTCTTTGTAGATAATTTATTAAATAATTCAGCCTCATGGGTTACTACTATAATCGTTTTTCTCATTTTAAGACCATTAATTAGATCTTTAACTTCATTTTTCATAGACCAATCAAGACCAGCAGTTGGCTCATCCAATAAAATGATATTTGGATCCCTCAAAAGCTGCACAGCCACGGCTAATCTTCTCTGTTGGCCGCCACTAAGATTTTCTGGCGGCATTGATAAATTAATTTTAGAAAGACCAACCTGATTAAGAACCGAGGAAATCCTATCGCGATTAATTAATTTATGCCCAATTTTTAGTTCTTTAAGGATGGTATTACCAATAAAAAATCTTTCTGGAAATTGAAAAACTAATCCACAAAGCCATCTTCTCTCTCTTGGTGAGATTATTTTATTTTTCCAAAATATTTGTCCTTTTTGCTCCTTTACTAAACCTGCAATTATTTCTAATAGGGAGGTTTTACCTGATCCACTTCTCCCAGATATTAAAATTATTTCTTTATCTTTAACTTTGAAATTTATATTTTCTAGGATTTCTTTGTAACTAGTCTGAGGCTGATAAGTAATATTTTTTATTTCCAACATCATTTAAATCGAATATTAAATATTAATTGTGATTCTTAAAGTAACAAACATATAATAGTTGATAATATGAAAATCTAACAATTAATATGAATGTTTTATTTAGAGAGGTTGATCCATTTAATTGTTGGATTTGGATAAAATTTTATGAATTGCCAAATCAGGCTGAAAAAAATTATTTAGATGGTGTATTTGATAGTTGGTATGTATTAGGGAGATTAGGTGGATTTAATTCAGAAAATTTACAATCTCATGAAGAGGGTAGTGAATTAAGTTGGATGGCTTATGATAACGAAATTTCTAATTCATCAATACCCTCCTTAATGCATAATTTAGGGGAGATGGAATATCAAAATTTATGGGCTCGCTGCTGGGTTGATTTTGGGACTTCCGATGCAGTTTCTATTGATATATTGATAAATGCCTTAAATCAAGTCTCAAATGACTACGTCAAGATTGAATCATTAATAATAGGAGGTGAAAATGAAGACTGGGTTGTAGATGATCACCCTGATTTGATTTTTCGAAATTAATTAAAATATATGAAAGGATTAACTAGATTAATTATTTCGAACCATAGGTTGAAATTATCTAAAAGCAATTTTTTAGAATTAACGAAAAACGAGTCCCACTATCTTTATAAGGTAATGAGAACTCCATTTAATAAAGAAATTTTCATTACTGATGGCCAAGGGTCCTTATGGAAAGCTAAAACGGTAAAAGAGAATTTTATTGAGATAATAAGTTTCAATAAACCTTTTTCAACTCAAAAGCCAAAACCTTTGCTGCTAGGTTTGGCAACTTCTATTCCAAAAAATGGATTTGAAGATATTTTAAAAATGTCTACTGAAATTGGAATTGATATAATTCAACCCTTAATTACAGAAAGACAAATTAAGAAATTAAAAAATTTAGCAGCAAAAGAAATAAGATGGGAAATTTTAATAAATGAATCTGTTGAACAATGTGAAAGATTGTGGAAACCAAAGATTCTTAAATGCGTGAATATTCATAATTGGATTCCCACGGTCGTTGAAAAGGATTTTATTTCTATATCTGCGACGAGAATTGCTGATTGTAAAAACCTAAAAAATTGGTTAAGAGAAATTGAAATTAATCCTAATAGTAAGGGTAGAATTTTATGGAATGTTATTGGACCAGAAGGGGGATGGTCCAGTAATGAATTAAGTTCCTTTCTAAAATATAAGATTCAGATGGTGAAACTATCAGATACTATTTTAAGAACCTCTACTGCTGCGATAACAGCATCTTATATTTTAAATGAATGGAGAAATGAAAAAGTGAAATTCACTGAATTTTAAAACTTATGGTATTTTTTGAAAGCTTTATTTTTGGCATTTGTTTAAATTTTTTCTTGATTTTATTTTTTTCAAGAGCTCCAATAATGACAAAAAAAGGTTGGATTAGTGCCGGTATATTGGGTACTATTTTATGGGGCTGTTTATTTTGGCAAGGATGGCTTTCTGTTGTTTTATATTTAATATTTGGTTCTTTAGTTACCAAAATTGGTTATGAGTACAAAAATAATATTGGAATAGCAGAAAAAAGAGGTGGAAGAAGAGGACCAGAAAATGTATGGGGATCTGCAGCCACAGGAATGTTTTTTGCAATTTTAATTAAGTTAAATTCTGGGGATTTAACTATTTTAAAAATGGCTTTTGCTGCTAGTTTTGCGGCTAAGTTGGCGGATACTTTTGGTAGTGAAATAGGTAAAAGATTTGGTAAAAATACTTTTTTAATTACTACCTTACAAAGAGTAAAAAGAGGTACAGAAGGAGGAATAAGCTTAGAAGGCACTTTTGCAAGCCTTCTTGGCGCAATACTTATGAGTTATTCAATGATGATATTAGGCTTTATAACATCTCTAGATCAATTTTTGATAGTTATAGGTTCTGGATTTATGGCAACTATTTTTGAAAGTATCATAGGTGCTAAATATCAAGAAATTTATCAATTAAGTAATGAACTAGTTAATACTATACAAACGAGCCTCGCCTCTCTAATCGCAATATTTATCTATTTTTTTATTCACTAAGAAAATTATACTTTTTTCTATTTTTCATGATTCTCTCCATTCTTTAAGTAGATCCCAACTTTTAATACGTTGGTAAATCCATAAATGACCTTCAGAATTTAAATGAATTCCATCTTGGGAAATCCAATTTTTACTTCTTTTGTCTGAATTCATTTCTTTAAAAGTTGATAAGAAAGGAATATTTTGATTTAAACAAACTTCTTCCATACGTTTTTCATAGGAACTACAAAATTCATTTGAGTACCATAAACAACCAGCAAAAGGCATTTTGCTTTCATCTACTGGAGAAAGGCCTAAAACAAATACGTTAGTTTTTTTCTTAATGGAATTTATGAGTCTTTCTAATCCATATTCGAAACCATCAATTCCCAAAAGATGTCTTCCATCCCTTTGCCCAATTCTAGCAGTGTCATTTAATCCAATATTTAAAAGTATTCCTTTAGGAGTATTCCTTCTTGTTTCTCCTCTAGCTAGCCACTCTCTTTCCCATCTTAAGGCTACTTTCTCGATTCCATCCCCTCTAACTCCAAGTGGGTAAATAATAACTCCATGAGGAATATTCATCCATTCTTTTCTTAATCTCTCGCACCATCCTCCTCCCTCATTATCTCCATATCCATAAACAGTACTATCTCCAATAACAATTAATTGTTTGGGTAACTTATTCAATAACAAAACTCAAAATTTAGTAGGATTTATTTAAAAATTCAAATAAAATTTTTTTTGATTTTACCATTAATTATTTCTCCTACTAACACAATAGAACTATAAGCTAATAAAATTATAAGAATTTCTTCCAAAGCAAAAGAACTTATTGATTCTTGGAGCTGCCAACCTAATCCAACACTTCCAATAATTCCTATTATTGCGGTTTCTCGGATCAATATATCTGTTCTATATGAGCAATAAACTAAATAATTCTTTGATTGTTTAATAAATAAACCATAAAGCCAAGCTATCCTTTTTGCTACGCCCATTGAATTAATGGCAATAAATTGATCCATTTTAATATTGTCTAAATTAAAAGTTAATAATTTATGTGTTATTGAGGCGTTATAAAGGCCTAAAGATAAAGCCGCTAATGATATTGAGGGTTCATTAAACATCAAAAACATCAGAATTGTTATAGGTGGAGGAATTAAACGAAATAAGAACGTAATCCCTTTTATTAAAGTTTTTCCCTTTCTATTAATAAATATTAGTGAGCAAACAGGAGGAAGACTTATAGCTAAAGCTGATGATGTCATACTTAAAAGAATAGTTTCATAAATTAATTTGAAAAAATCATATGAAATGAAATTCTTATTTAAAGAAAAAGAATTATTTAAAGAGTAATAATATTCTGGTAAAGGTTTTAATATAAAATCAAAAAAATAAAATAAGGAAAATATTATTAATATTAAAACACAAAATAATGAAGTTATTAAAATTTTTGAGTTAAAAAAGTAAGATCCCAATTTCTTTAAAATAACATTAAAAAGAATTATTAGAAATCCTAAACTCCAAAGATAAGTCCATAATTCTCGAAAGCTTAAAGATTGAAAGGATAAATAAATGCTAGTTCCAATTCCTCCCAAACCGAATAAGCCAATTATAGTTGTGCTTCTTAAAGCACATTCAAGTCTATAAATACCAAAGTTTTTTAAAGTATTTATTATTGGGTGCCATATTAAAATGATCAAAGAGGAAAGGTTATTTCCATTTATATTTGAAATTGATTCAATTATTTTGGGATTTATATTTTCTAATTGTTCATTTATAACTTTTGAGTTAATAGCTATATAAGGAATACATATTGATATTATTGCTACTGATATATTTATTCCATATATTTGCATTAATAAAAGCCCCCAAATCACTTCATGTATAGAGCGAATAAAAATTAATATTATTTTTATCACTTTGCTAATTAAAGTGGGCAACTTTAAAATTTCAAAAGTTGTATCTGACGATAATAATCCACATATTGTCCCAAAAACTAAACTTATAAACCAACTTGTGAGAGCTATGAAAATAGTCTCACTTAATCTATTTAATAATGTGATTAAAATGTTTGAATTGATTCTTGGAAAGAATGCAGAAAGTATAAATTCTGAAAATAAATCAATACCTCCTAAGTGAATATTTTTAAATAATGAAATAGATAAAGGTATTAGGATTAATATAGGGAGGAATGAAAGAATAGTTGTGTCTAATTTTAATTTATACAAGTATCTAATAAATTTTATTTAAATGATAATCTTTAAGATTTTCCATTCTTACATTAAACATTATTTCCCCATTATTCATTCCTACTACTCGATGAAAACCATCTAATAAATCTAATCTGTGTAATGAGACTATAACTGTATCTGGCTTTTTAAATTTATAAGTATTAGTTTTACTAATCAATATATCTTTTATTGTATTCGATAATTTGGGGTCTAAATTATTAAAAGGTTCATCTGCTAATAATATATTTGGCTCTTGAATTAAAGTTCTCGCTATAGCAATTCTTTGCCTTTGACCACCCGAAATATTTTTTATGTTTTTATTAAAAGTTGTTTTTTTTAAATTACAAATTTCCATATATTTATGAGCCTCTTTAAAAGAACAAAGGTTAGATAAATTTTTAATTGCAAAAATAAAGTTTTTTCTAGATAATAATCCGCAATTAACATTTTGTTCTGCAGATAGATCTTCTATCAACCTTAAGTCTTGCCATATAGTTCCAATTTTTATTCTTTCTTCTCTTTTTAAGGTATTATGATTTTTATTAAAAATTTTATAATTACCATTTGTCTGTTTTAATGTTCCGTTAATGATAGAAATTAAAGTGGTTTTTCCTGCTCCACTTTGCCCAAGTACAGCGATTTTTTCTCCTTCGCTAATACTTAAATTTATATTTCTAAGAATATGACTATTTTGAAATGAATATGATACATCTTTTAAATCTATTAAAAATTTTTTCATCTAATTTTATTTAACTTTCTAGCAATAGTTTCTATATCTTTATATTGAGCTTCATCTGCTTCAATGAATTTTTTCGCGCCAAACATTTCTAATATTTTACTATGGTCTTTATTCTCAATATCTAAATCAAGAATTATTGATTTAAGTTCACCAGTAAAACCTTTTCTAAACTTTTTATCAAGATATCCTTGAACTACCCAATGATAATCTGCATATGAGGGTGTAGTCCAAAATAATTTAACATTTTTTACTCTTTTTTTATTACTCTTTAAATTCCTTTCCCAGATCTGCTTATTTAAAGCACCCGCTTCAAATGATCCACTATTAACTAGAGCAATTGTAGCGTCATGACTACCACTAAAGCTAAACCTTTTATTTTTAAAATCATTAATATTTAAACCAGCAAGATTTAAAAAATATTCGGGCATTAACCTTCCTGAAGTGGAATTCTCTGATCCAAAAGTTAATCGCAGATTCTTTAATTTTTTAAGATCCTCTATATTATTAGCAGGTTCAATGTTTAGGTTTTTATTAATAATAAAAACGCTCTTGAATTCTTTATCAATATCTCTTTGAGCGAGAACAAAAGAGTTGGGAGCTTGGAGTCTAGCTTGCACTCCAGAAAGTCCACCAAACCAAACAAGATCTAGACTTTTAGTTCTGAAGCCAGTTACTGCTGCGGTATAATTGAAAACAGGTATATACTTTACTTTAACTCCTAGTTGTTTTGATAATTCTGAAGAGAATAGGTTAAATCTTCTATCCAATATTTCCTGGTTCTGATCTGGTATGGCTCCAATCTTAAGAATTTTTTCTTTAGATAATAAAGGAGTAGTTAAAGTTGAAAATAATAAACTAAAAAAAAGAATTAGTTTGATTCTTGAAAGAAAATACATAAATTTATTAATAATAAGTTTTAATTGCTTTTTCTAATCTTGTTAAACCATCTTCTATCTTATGAATTGAACTTGCACAAGAAATTCTAATGCATTGATCATCACCGAATGCTTGACCAGGCACAACAACCAATCCATAATCTTCAAGTGATTTATTACAAAATGCAACTGATGAAATGGTTTTATTAGGTAATTTTGGAAATGCGTAAAAGGCACCATCAGGAGGATTTATATATATTCCTTTTATTTTTTTTAATCCTTGAAAAAGTATTTCTCTTCTTTCATCATATTTATTGTTTATATTATCGAAAAATTCTTTTTTTATTTCTAATGCCGCTAATGCACCACGCTGAACAAAAGAGCAAACATTGCTTGTACTTTGACTTTGGAGTGAAGATGATGCTTTGATAACTTCTTTTCTCCCAACAAGATAGCCTACTCTCCAACCTGTCATTGCCCAACCTTTTGCAAAACCATTAATTGTATAAATCCGATCTTTTAGATCATTTGCGAAAGCAGCTAGACTTATATGTTGATAACCCTTTTTCAATATTAATTCGTATATTTCATCTGATATGAGGTTAATCCCTTGATTCTCTTTAAGAACTTCTGCGATGATATTTAACTCTTCTTCCTTTAAAACCTTTCCGGTTGGATTATTGGGAGAATTAATTATTATGAATTTTGTCTTAGATGTAATTTTAGAAGTTAAGTTTTCTTTTTCTAATTTAAAGTCATTCTCTGCTTTCGTTTTTACAATTACAGGCTTACCTCCTGCCAGCTTGACTATAGCTGGATAACTTAGCCAATATGGAGATGGAATGATGACTTCGTCTCCATCGTTCAATAAGACCTGAAATAGATTATAAATGGCCTGCTTGGCTCCATTAGTAATCATTATATTCTCAAAATCTATTTCTATTTTATTTTTAATCTTTAGCTTTTTTGCGATAGCCTTTCTAAGTTCTAAATCACCCGCAGCAGGACCATATTTTGTAAATCCATCAAAAATTGCATTGCTTGTAGCTTTAAGGACTTCTTTAGGAGCCTCAAAATCAGGTTCTCCAGCACTTAAATTGCAAATATCTCTACCATTAGCAGCAAGCTCCTTAGCTTTAGCACTTATTTGAAGCGTAAGTGAAGGTTCAATAGATAATATCCTTTTTGATAAATTTTCTTTTCTCATTTAGGAAGCATCTCTTTAAATATAAATTTGAGATTTTTAATCTTAATTTAAAGAATAAATAAAATTGACTTAGTGTAAATAGAATATCTAATTTTTCTTAATTTTTATTTTTAATTAAATGTTTTAATTTTATTTTTAATTGGAGATTAATTTTTATCAAGAAGAATTTTTTAAACTTTTTTATTATGATTCTATAGTTATAAATAATGACTAATTTATTATTTTGAAAAGACTTGTAGTAGGTAAAGGTAATATTAAGGCAAAGATTATTATTGTTGGTGAAGCTCCTGGAGCAAGAGAGGCAAAGGAAGGTGTACCTTTTGTTGGCAAATCAGGGAGATTATTAAGTAATTTGTTGTTTAAGGCAGGTATTAATGAAGAAAACGATATTTACTTTTGTAACGTCATGAAGTGTCGTCCGCCAAAGAATAGAAAGCCATTGAATAAAGAAGTAATGATTCATAAACCTTGGCTGATACAACAAATCAAATTAATTAATCCAAAAATTATAGTATTGACAGGATCCATAGCTATGAAAGCCGTTTTGGGTGTTAATGAATCAATTACAAACTTAAGAGGTAAATGGATAAATTATAATGGGAAAGATTATATTCCTATTTTTCATCCATCCTATTTAATGAGATTTCGATTTGAAGAAAAAAATAGTCCATATAGATTAACATTAAAAGATCTTCAGAATGTGAGAGATAAATTATATAATTTATAGTAACTTGGATTTTCTGGAATACCTTCATCTTCATGTCTTTAACAAAATCAAAAGAAATGAATAATCTTTCTAAAAGGTATTCAACTCAAATTGAGAGGAGAATAACTAAAACAGTAATGGTGGGAGATGTAGGAATAGGAAGTGAGCATCCAGTTAGAATTCAATCCATGATAAATGAAGATACTCTTGATGTTGAAAACGCAGCTATGGCAATAAAAAGGCTGCATGATGTTGATTGTGAAATAGTTCGATTAACTGTCCCTTCAGTTGCACATGCAAAAGCTGTAGGTGAAATTAAGGATAAACTTAGACAGAATGGTATTAATACGCCTTTAGTTGCAGATGTCCACCATAATGGCATGAAAATTGCAATGGAAGTAGCAAAACATGTTGATAAAGTGAGAATAAATCCCGGCTTGTTTGTTTTTGAAAAATCAGATCCATCAAGAACGGAATATAGTTACGAAGAATTTGAATCAATTAAGAATACAATTCTTAAAAGGTTTACTCCACTAGTTCAAGTCTTAAAGGATCAAAATAAGGCTTTGAGAATTGGTGTGAATCATGGATCTTTATCTGAACGAATGCTTTTTACTTATGGTGATACTCCTCTTGGAATGACAGAGTCTGCTATGGAATTTGTGAAGATATGCGATGAACTTGATTTTCACAACATAATAATTTCAATGAAAGCTTCCAGGGCTCCTGTCATGATGGCAGCTTATAGAATGATTGCTGATAGACTTGATAGTGAAGGTTATAATTATCCTCTGCATTTAGGAGTTACGGAAGCAGGCGATGGCGATTATGGACGAATAAAAAGCACAGCTGGAATTGCGACTCTCCTTGCCGAGGGTCTAGGAGATACTATAAGAGTTTCTCTTACTGAAGCTCCTGAAAAGGAGATCCCAGTAGGATACTCTATTTTGCAATCTTTGGGTCTGAGGAAAACAATGGTTGAATATATAAGCTGTCCAAGTTGTGGAAGAACTCTTTTTAATCTTGAGGAAGTGGTTAATAAAGTTAGAAATGCGACTTCACATCTTACTGGCCTCGATATCGCTGTGATGGGATGTATTGTAAATGGTCCAGGAGAAATGGCTGATGCTGATTATGGATATGTTGGAAAAGGTAAAGGAACTATTGCTTTATATAGAAGGAAAGAAGAAATAAAAAGAGTTCCTGAAGATGAAGGTGTAGAAGCTTTGATTCAACTTATCAAAGATGA
>Ga0163110_10000845_pt1 | contig 15068 bp, 7 predicted proteins | sample CRUFie1St17metaG_FD_108703 | JGI IMG/M metagenome (GOLD analysis project Ga0163110, IMG submission 108703) | Marine microbial communities from the Costa Rica Dome - CRUD Field 142mm St17 metaG | ecosystem: Environmental > Aquatic > Marine > Oceanic > Photic zone | place: Costa Rica: the Eastern...
AGCGGCAAGTTGCTGTTCAGTTTGCAGGAACTGGGAAAGGTCTATTCCCTCAGCTTCGGCCACGGCTTCATGCATATTTTGATGGCGGCTGTAAGAAAAGTTTATCTCTTTTGCCACACCTTTGAACTTATAACGTACTTTATGGGCCATGCTCTACTCAAGTTGGTCGATGTAATTCAAAAACTGTTTAACCGGTATTATAAACTCAATTAGCGCTAATAATTAGCGTGTTAAAAAAAGCGGGTGGCAAAACCAAAGCGCGAGGTGTCCGATGAAGAATTTAGTCGTTTTAAAGAAGCGCTAGCCTTTGCCAGTGCGACATACCAAATAAAGAAAAGCCGGCTGAGCCAGCTTTATTTCGACAACATTAAAAGCTTTGATAGGGCGATTGAGAGTTAACCCATGAAAAGCTGAGCAATGGCTTTTCACTCCGGAGGCAAAGGTCATAGGTTCGAATCCTATCGGGTGCGCTATTCAAATCAATTAGTTACACCAATTCCCAAGTTTCTCAATTCGCTCTGTGCCCATTCTGTGACAAGTTCACATTTTAGTGTGCTTACTTAAGTCTAGGATTGAATGTTACCTTATCTGTAGGTTTTGCTAGCAGGTTATGAGACAGGTGATTATTTATCGTCGTAAGAAAGATATATGAGATCATGCAAAATACCTTCGTTTGTGCTGAGTAGGAAAGGCACATCTGACGGAAGCGAATCTAATTCTGCTAAGTCTTCTTTATCAGTATCGTTACCTTCAACGCGATCAAATTTATCTGAATCTAATTGGATAATCCCTTTTACGTTAGAAGTAAAGACAGGTCCCGAATCGTTGCAGAAAAATATACCTGCTTTTTTTGATGATAAAGTTTGGTAACGATAAGCAAGGATATTTGCATATAGAGGTGCCTGTTTTTCATCAATACCAACTATCATCAGGTCTAAATCTCCACCTGTTGCTATATAGCTTAATGCGTTATCGACTTTTTCGGCAAACATTGAGATTGACAGGATATACTGAGATTTATCCTGTAAAGCTAAAAAAAATTCAACAAGCTGAATTGATTTCGAACCAAAAATTTCAATGCAATACCCCTTATTTATCAGGGAGGTTAGGTCAAGTGAAAGTTGCTCAATTGCTTCTTTTTTCCATAGCGGTAGTTTCATTTCCTTAATATATTGAGGGATATCTTTGTTCGGGTCCAATTCGCTAATTAGTCTATCAAGCTGCTTTGGAGAAGTTACACTTAAACTTTCCGACTTTGCAGGTGCCTCTACATGTCGGTCAATCGACATAGATGGGAGGAACGCAGCGAAATACGGATCTTTGAATAATTTTGTAACATCATTTCTAGCCTCTTCAACACTGCTTCTGAGATGATCGACTAAATCAGATTGAGCTGCTTGATGCTTCGCTTCAAGGTTGATTAACTGACTCTTCTTGTTCTTATATTCAATGCGTAATTCCTCCAATTTAGCATTCAATTCCGCGATTTCGGGTGAATGTTTACTAATGTGTTCGTCTAGCTTAGCTCGATATTTATTGGCTAAAACTTCCGATGAAGAAATGAAACTGACTAAATTTTCTAAAAATTCGGACGTACGGATATAGCTATTTCTTTCATTCGTTAAATACGAAGCTCTTACTTCTAGGTGAGGGGGGAGCTTACTTTCGTGATTGTCATAAGCTCTTAATTCTTTAATAATATCGAGATCAGACTGCATCGTTATTAAGACGTAGTCTGGTAATTCTTCCAGCAGGTGATACCCCATTGAAGTTCCGATATCAATAGCTTGCACTGGTGATATATAACGCCATTTATCGAAAAAGGCTTGTGTAGTAAAGCGATCTTTTCTGCTCTGCGGTGAAATTAACGCGCCGTCACTCAGTTTGTACCAGACTTGATGCCTTCCGCCTTTAAAAGTAAACGATTTTATTTCCTCTAATAGTTCTTGAAATGAATAAAAAGAAGAGTTGCAACTAACAATTTCTATGACACCGTCCCATAGGCTTGAGGCTCTAAAGTCATTATTACCGCCACTTTGTGAGCGCTCAGCAATGACTGGCAGAATATTGATACCATCCACATCGTGCAACATTGATGGAGATAGATATACACTTCCCCTAGATGGGAAGAACACCTCTGCTTGTGACTTTGATATTGGAATCAACTTGTTTCCAAACGATTGTACTGCTACTACATCACCAACCAGACCTCTGGAGTTCGGTAATTCTTTAATGTCTGAAAGAACCACAAAGTACTCCGATAATCCAAGGCCTATGACAGTTGAAAAACTATCAAGCACACCAGAGGAAAAAGACTGAATTCGCTCTTGGGCAATTGCTTTTTGAGCTTTATCTGATAACCGTGAATTGATAGTGGGGTAGGCGTGGAAGAATTCTGCAAGTAGAAGGGTAAGATCTTCAGAGAAGGTTAAACTCTCTTTCCTTTCATCTAATAGTAAAGATAATATGCTACTAATTAATCCTTCTTCGGTAAACTCAGCTTGAACCTTCTCAACTTCTTTGCTTTTTGAAACCAACTGCATTTTTATTTTGTCAGTCTCAGATGTCTGATTAATTAGTTTTGTATTCGATTCTTCTTCTGTAATTAAAGTCTTTCCTGAGTAATCAAGTGAGCATCTTGCATAATCAATATTGCACAGTAAATTCGATATTTTTTCTTGAATTTCTGGGAATAAAAGAGCGAGTCGATATTCATTTTTGCTTAATTTAATTCTTTTGCTATCAGTTAAAACAAAACCTACCATGTAAATTGAAAATTTATTTAGTTCATCTTTTTTTTCTGCTAATGAAAAACCTAATGCGGCATCTATTTTTATTACAAGGCTTTTTAGGATGTTAGAGTTTAAATTACTGATCGCCTTTGCTTTTTGTTCTGTCGTAGAAGTGCGTTTATATCCCTTGTATGCACCTATTAAGTCTTTTAAATGAGACTTTTCCCATTCGCGGAATATGCGGTTTGTTGGCGTATTTTCAATGAAATAACGCCAGCAATCATGTATGACAGGTTGTAAAAAGGAAGAACTACTTTTTCTATCCATTTAAATCTCCTTGAAATAACCTAGCGTAATAAGTTCGCTATTCCATTGTTTGTAAGAAAAAATTGAAGAATTATTATCCTCTTTGATGCTTACTATTTCCCAGTAGGATTGGTTTCTCGTAATCTGTGTAAGACGTGGGAGTTTCTCAAGCTCAATTGGTAAATAGTGAATGAATTTTCCGCTGGGAATTACTTTGTGTTCGTGCATGCCCTCTGTTGAGCGGATAATTATTATTTTTTCATCTGTAATTTCTAAAACTATGAAGTCAGTGGATTCATCAAAATCTTCTAGCTTTGTCCTTCCAGGATGTAAAAATAAGATTTTTTCAAGAAGCATCCCTTTATTTAAAGAATAAGAGTTTATAGTAATTCGGTTTGTAGTTGGGGCGTTGTTTTCAATAAATACATTGTCAAAGCATGTAGAATAGAGTTTTGCACCATTTTCGCCAACTTTGTAAATGTTTGGAGACGACACTTTAATTTTGTGTGAGTCATTAATTTTAATATATCCATCATCGGCTAAAGTTGATTCAATATCGGTAGTTTCTAAATTTCTGATTATTTTTGATGACTTTAAATCGAATAGTGTTTTTACTTCTTCAATGAGGAATTCGTCATTTAAATTGCAAGTGGATTGATCGTCATTATTAAAAATTAAGTAATTGTGTCTTTCAAAGAAATTATTGATGAAGTCGACTTGTTTTATTAATTCTGCACTTGATTTTCTATTAGGTATAATTTCTAGTTCAGAAAGGTCAACGAGATAACTACCCGTCACTCTAAACGAATCTGATTTGATTATTACTGAACTAGATTTGTTAATTTTAAGCTGGAATGAATCACCTGCAATACTGTTTTCCCAGCTTAATGCTAGAAGAAATCCATAACGATTATCTTTTCTTTCTTTGAATATAATTTCAACATTTAGATTCGAATTTTTTGACGTGGGAGGAGCTACTCCTCGCTGATTCTGCTTTTTTGAAGGTTTAACGTTAACTGCCGGTATGACCGGTAAGTTTAGGCTACCATGGTACAACTCACACTGAGCCGTTCCTTCTCCTTTTTTATGAAAAAAATAGTTTCTGCCTCTCTCTGCAAATCGCACTTCTTTTTTGCAAACAGGGCATTTCAAGAGCCCATTTCGAGCCAGTCTACGTAATAAACTAGGCGTATCATCATATCTAAGTATTTGATTATCGTTGAGTGAATAATCCATTTCCGTTCTGCAAACTAAAGTGAGTTTGTCACTTCATTTACCCATGAAGATGGGCAGAAGCTTTGGTAATTATGATCATTCTGTGCTCTCTTTATGACCCATCTATTCAGGGCTAGCTTGCTGATATGCTTTGTTGTTAAACATTTGCAATCCGTCAATGGCACTCCTTGAGATAAGTGTTCAAAGCTATTTTCATAAAGTTTAGAAATGAATATCTCTCTCTTGAATCCATGTTTCAAAAATTTTTGATCTATCTCTAGGTGTTTCAAAGCATCGCGAATTACTCTTATCTTCCAATTTGGCCCTTCCCCGAATGAGTAACTAACTGCTTTTTCGGGTGATATATTTATCAAGAATTCCTTGAGGTTTGTAAAAAGCTCTTCACTAAAATGAAAATGACCATACCCACTTGTATATCCAACAGATCTCAATATTTTAGTATTGTTCAATTTAAGTCTATTGTAGACAGAAGAACGGCCAAGAACTGAAGTTGTCGTAATTGCTGCGAGTTTGGGTTTCTTATTTTTCCCTGAGATAAGACCTTTTGAAGTAGAATATCGAGCATCAAATTCTTCTAATATTTCTTTTGACATAAGCAAGGACGCGACTAATTTACCACCTAAAATTCGGTTGTACGGTGGTAATGCCCCTAAAGCATATGCATCTAATACACTTACTAATCGCTCCTCTCTGGCTCGAATATCCCATCCAATCGCTTGATCCCTAGCTTGCATGTTGAATACAGGATCCGTCAATCCAATGATTCCAATTAAGGCGTCATGAGTGGTGTCCCAGACTAAAAACCTCAATCTACGTCCGAAACCATTAGAAGTAGGAATTGACCAATGGAATCTGGCTAAGCGGAAAAGCTTACTCTTCCAACTCTTATCTAAGCGAGGGATCGGAATCAGTTTAGGTTGTATATTATCAACAATTAGGTTTTCCCCATTGACAAGATTACTTTCTATTAAGGATTTATTGTCTAGCCAAAATTTCCTATTTTTTAATAGAAAGTCTCTTTTATAGCCCGAATGACGGCTTCTTATGAATTCTTTGTCTGATTCACAGTGGGTGTTAGGTTTGACAACATCTAGAGTAGTCAAAACTTTTGATCTAAGTTCTGAGTTACTAATCATTTAGCAAGTATGCTCCTAATCTTCTCCACTGTGGGATACAATTCGTGACTTAATTGGTAAGGAGTAGTAATAGCTTGGTCATGGCTATGGCTGAACGAAGGTATAGAAAGGGACGGTTGTAAATTTAATTCTATTGACTTGCTTCCTAATGAAAGCTGCCCATTTTCCATGTGAATTCCAAATGCATTTAACTCATCTTCTATTGATTTCTTCAGTGAGTCTAACAACTTTTCGTCGCCATCAATTTCCAATTCATTAGACCGTATAAACCTTAGTAAGGATAAACCGAGGTGCCTGTTAAGTTTAGAGTCAATGAATCTGGTGTCGAAACTCGATAGACAGTTATAACAACTGGAGTCACAACTGCAATTGGTTAGAATATCCTCTGCTTTTTTAGTGATATTAAAAATACTATTACCAACTACAGAGGCATATCCAGCGCCTCCATTATTGTCGTCGTAGAAAAATAGTTCAAGCCATGGTTCATCTTCGTCCGGAAGGATTCGTGCACCAAAACCTAAATCAGTTGTGTTTATATCCTCAATAATTGCGAAGGCATTTCGCATTGCTAAAGCCGCGCTTTGAGCAGCACTTTCGAGAGCGGAAGACATAACCACACCTTGAGGTAAGTCAAAATGGTTTGTAAGTTTAACCTTTAAAGAGGTTAATTCAGTTTGGAAGTCAAAACCAATAGCAACTGGCCTGGGAGTTCCATAGCATCGAGATCTTCTGAAGAATTGTTTCTTTTCCTTATTCCATGAAGGGTAATTTGTCATGTGGTAGTCTTCTTCTCCCTCAAAGTCGAATGGAGGAGAAGTTGCACCGCAACGGTCACATACTAAGAATGACTTACCCTCTTCTCTAGGTATGCCCTCGTTTAATCTTGCAATTCTTACTTCTTCCGATCGAAATACTGAATGTTCTGAACTGAACCTTTTACAGGTCTTACTTTCTAGAACTTTACCATTGATGACAATCTGTGCTTTCTCTGCAGATGTATAAACAATATCATTCCCATTAACTGAGCCAATAAGGTCTTTTGGAACGGCATATCTAGGCTGGATGACCTCCACATGGCGTAGGCTTTTAGAGTCACAGCATCTTGTATTTTTGGAAATGTGCAAAGTTTTACATGAATTGCACACGAAATAATTTCTAAACTTGTCACCTTTAAATAAGGCTCTTGATTTATTTGTCGAATTACTAATTACACTATCGTGAAGTAAATAGGCTACTTGGTAAACATTTTTATCAATAACTAATGCTCGTCCAGGGGCAAACTCTTGGATTGCCTGAGAAATTCCGACTTGGGGTCGCTCGATGGGAATTGGTCTATTCCCCTTAAAGTCATAAATTTCTAATTGGACTAAATCTGTTGGAAAAGCATAGGAAGGTAACCAAGACACATTCATTAATACCTCTAGCAATTGAGACTCATTGTTAGTCCAATCAGTAAAGCCTCGAGAGTCGAGTTGATCCTTATATTCAACTAATGAAGATTTTAAGTTAAGCATCAACGAAAGAAACATGTCATCAGTCATGTTTCCTTGCAGGGCCGGATACCAATCTGTTAGTTGATTGGCAATTGACTTACCTCCATGTAAATACCAATGTTCAAACCCTGATAAATTCGGCTCAGTTTCACCAAGAAAATCTTCGAGGCTACCTAAGTGTGAGAAGATATCTGCTCGCTCACTAATTCCAAGTCCCGAGTTTTCCATAATTGTTCTAAAGTATGCTGCTAATAGTGATGCTATAAAATGGCGTTTTACTAACCTTTCCCGTCTGGGATCTAAGTGTATTTCAGCCATTTTCCCAGCGATCATACTTTTAGGGTGGTGGAAATAATAACTGTCATGAGAACCACTTTGGCAAAACGTCACTACTGTTGAGAACGATGAGCCTCGTCTACCCGCTCGACCAGCCCTTTGTTGATAATTTTGTCTTTGGGGAGGAACATTACGCATTGAAACTGCAATTAATCCACCAATATCTATTCCAACTTCCATTGTCGTTGTCGAGCTTAATACATCTATTGCATTGTTGTTTTTCTCTCTCGGGTCTAATATATCTTGAAATTTTAGTTCGTTGTTAGAAACGGTCGGGACGACCTTATCCGAATTATCTCGGTAATTTAATTGAGCTGTATGCTCTCCAACCTCGATAAACATTTCTGACGATATATCATTCAGTGCCGTACGGATAGGATCGCGCCAAAATAGCTTTCTAGCAGTAAAGTAATCAGAATTAATATCAAACTCTTTTATAGAGCTTTTCGCAGTTCCACATGCCGGGCACCGACCATCTGGTAAAATTATGTCTGTCAGATATAGGCATTGCTGGCATTCGTACCAGGTTTCATCTATTGCGATTTCTAGACGCAATTTTGATAAATTGATCACATATAAACCTTCGTCACTGTTTATACTCTGAAGAGTATTCGCCACAAAGATCTCATTAAGCTCCTTATATTTATCTTTTGATACATTCTCAGCCTGATTTTGACGAAATCTTTTTGAGCGGCGTGTTTGTGATAGGCGGTAATTTGAACCACGTCCGTAATCAACCGGATATGGAAAAGCTTTTGATATAAAAGAATGTTCAATATTTATTGATCCTGATAGCAAGAAATCTCGAGCACGTTTAGCAAAGAACGCTTCTGAAAATTCACGAGAGACGCCATATTTATCTATATCTCTCAACGCCTTTTTTGAAAGATTTACTCTGATACCTGCTATTGCAAGGTCGCAGAGATTGTATCGATGGGTACATATTATAGCTGTGAGATCTTCAAAGAAGGAACTTGGAATGGATTGAGTAGATATTGGGTATTTATCTTCTGCGTTGTATTGACGTAGGTGCTTAGCAAATACAGATCTATCTTTTCCTTCAAAAAATACCTTTTTAGTTTCGGAACAAACATGCAAAAATCCATAGTAAAGAATTTCAGGATCTAGTGTTTTAGCAACGCTTAGTTTTTCTAGCTCGAATTCATCCAAGAGCGTCGTTTTCGCGTCGCTAGTTTGCAACCATTCATAGGCTTTTACGAGATAGCTACGAAAAACATCTCTCTGAATAATACGTGGTATTGTTTTTGCCAAACGAGCTGCTTTTTGTCGTCCATCTGAGAATATTAGTGATTTTCTTCCTTGGTTTGTGTCCGGGCTAAGTTCAGGTTTCGAGACTGGCTGCAATCTAAATTGCTCTTTAACTAGATAAGTAAATGGATCATCACCAATAGTCCCTAACGGTTTTATGTCTAGGGTGCCCTGTACAGCGGTTTCCCCACTCTCTGATAAACCTGAACTAGATACTGTATCCATAGAACAACACAAACAACTGGTAGGTATCCATGCATCTTCAATCCCCTGAAACATTTCTACAGTTTTCTTGTTAAATATTTCAGTGTTAGGAGAATAAGATGTCTTCAAAAAATTTTGCGTTGCAGAAGTGCTCAACTGCCCGGTTCGTGGGTTTAGATAAAGGCCGATTGAGTTATCCGTGTTATGCTCATCAATGCAAAAGAATACAGAAACCAACTTATTAGTATTGTCACTACCTTTTTCTGGATAAATAACTGCTTCGTGAATAGGCGTACCTTCGAAAATATCTTCGGGCCAAAAAGCTTTGATATAGGCTGTTCCACACTCTCGATGGGTGTATAGTTCGTAAACTTTCGAACCACAGGTGCAGATTGTACGTTTGTCTGGATACATCTGGCCTAGTGGAGTTTTAGACAAAGCGTTTTTGGCAGTGCAGTTTTTATTAACGCAGATATATATACCAGGTAAACCTCTGAACATGTAATGGGCTCTAATAGGTAAGAGTACATCACTTCCATTTGAGCCTGGGGCAGTGGCTATAGAACCTAGATTAATAATTACTTCGATAAAGTTAATGATGGAAGAGGACTTGAACTCTCGTTTTTGAATATATTGAGTAATCTCATTTTCTAGTGCTTCGAAAGAGACTGGATCTTTGAGCAAAGTCGATCTTATTTGATTAATTAAATCTAATCCGCTTAGTGCAAGGTAACATCTTTCGCTGAACGTTAAATTTTCCTCTTTACCATTTGAAATGTTTCGTAATTGCCAAATTTGATGTAGCTTTTGATCTATAAACTCCCTGGCTTCACTACTTATGGTTTTGTAACTGGATATATTATTGGCGTTGAGTGAATCTAAGCATTTTAAAATTGAAATGTCACATATGTCTTGGTCAACGAAACTAACTAACTCATGGTTAATTATCTTGAATGAATCCGCATCTAATCCAGATAAATCATTCGCATTTTTTAAGATTGTTTGCTCATTTTCGCCAAGACTTGCACTCGCTATTATAACTCGAAATTGATCATCACTAGCTCCAAGGCGAGCTTTTAAGCGCCTAATTAGAAGAGCTACTTCTGAACCTGAAACGCCATTGTAAATATGAGCTTCGTCGAGAACTAATGTAAAATTATTCGCCCTATTACTTTTTAACCAGTCCCTCGTATTATCGAAAATCATTTGTTCAATTGGCCGGAGCAACATGTACTCTAACATTGAAAAGTTTGTAACAAGCAAATCTGGCTGTAAGCGTTGAACCTCAGATCTAAGTATTAGTTCAGGATCGTCAAGATTGATAAGGGAGTCTACTGATCTTGCTAATTCGAGTTGATTTAAGAATTCATATAGATTCTTCTTCTTAGGTAGTCTATTTTCCGCCTCTAACTTATTTCGGTATTCCGTGAGTTCCGGGGTTCCGGCACCTTCTTCTATATTGAAAAGACGCTTGAGAGAAGTGGCCACTTTTTTATTCGTAGTACGATCGAAAGCACCTGGCGAAGGTGTTGCCCCCGTATAATTTGCAAATCTTAAGGGCCTGCCTAGTATTTTTTTGATTGTGTTAACCGAGTACTCAGATCCCAGCAACTTCCTAAGTCTAGTCGTTTGGTCTGAGACAAGAGCATTCATAGGATATAAAATAAGAGACTTCATCACGCCGTCTGATGATTTATCTTTTGATAGAGAGAGCAAATTAGCTAAAAGCGGATAAAGAAAACTTTCGGTTTTACCAGAACCAGTACCTGTAGCGATTATTAGGTTCTTTCTCTCGTCGATAAAACTTCTTATTGAATCCAACTGATGTGAAAAGGGGGTTGGCATTATTCCCGTTAACGTTGGTTCTTTTGATAATGTTTCAAATAAAGTTAATGCGTAATCTGGCAGTCCGGCTTGGTTATACCCTTTTTGCTTCCTGTAGACTTTATTTGTTTCAATAAAGACTTCTGATGCAAGTGTTCCTTTTATATCCAGTAATTCCCTCCTTTGTCTGACAAAGGCATCATTCTTGATGTGATATTGAGCTTCAATATATTGACGTAATTTAGATTCTAGCTCTTTTTGAAAATTACTAAGGGTATATCCGCTAGATTGCATTGCTAACCTCGAAGAAAGTATATGTAAGGTTCACAGAGTGATTTAAAATGGGTAAAGGACTCTTTTTTGAAACGGTAAATGGATCTTGTGGGAGAGCGAAATAAGCTCTCCGCTAATAGATAAGCTAGAAGATGCAAGCTCTTAGGCATGAAGCGGCGTGGCTGAATTTCTATATAGTCGGTAGAAGATGATAACTTCATCATAGGAACCTTCAAGCCCTTGGAAATATCCTTGAGCGAAGCAAGCTCATATGCTTGTTCAGGAGTCAACTTGGCAAAGTTACGGCCGTTTTTCTGATAGAACTCTTTATGGTATGTGTGATTAACTCTGAGTAACCCTTTTTCGGGTAACCCCACTTCACTTTCTTTAAACCAATTTTCATCAGTTTTATCATCAAAAACGTCCGCCCAATAAACTTCTACTGTGCCCACGGGAGCTACATGATTTGCTGGTTTTATATATGAAATGTAGCCATCGTCGATTTCTAGGATAAATGGTAAGCCTAGCCACTCGCTTAATGATTTCACTTTAACATCACATGTAGCGCGATATGCATTTTTAAACAGGCTATCTGTGATAGAGTGCTGACACCCAATACTGACTCCAATATTTTCAATAAAGATAGGGCTTAACGGTTGATACCATCCCATACCAAGGTGGGTAACTTCATCGCTGAAAGTTAATATTTCTAGAATATCTCTCGTCTGTTTTGGTGCAATAAACCTATCAATTCTATTTCTAATAGCATTGATATGTACCGAATACTTCTCGCCTTCCTGGGCTTCTTCTATCATATCAAGCAAGACAATCCTGCACATATGAATTTGATCAGAGTGAATCATTAGCAATTTTCTCAACACTGATCATAAATCTCTCAAATAACGGCTGTAACCCTTGTGATCGTTCCTTTTTTAAAACAATAATACACTTGTTGATTGCTCTCGATAGCACAACATGAGCTAAATTGGCATCTTTTCTATTCTCTTCTATGAGTTGCTCAAAACTGAGCAGTAGAACGACCTCTGCTTCTAATCCGCGACTGCTTTCATAGGTGCATAATCTGATTTGATCCGAGCGTGGGCTATTTCTTTTGCAACGATCGTCTGTAAGGTCAAGAAAGGAAACACCCTGGTTGCGTTTTACTTGTTCCAAGGCCGACAAGCAACGTCTTCTATCAGACTTACCCCTAACCAAAATAAGTAGTTGAAATGGTTCAACATCTGCTTCCGCAAAGGCCTGTAATGTTTCTGCAATTTTATAATAGTACTCATCAATCAAACTTTGTTCGGTATTATCATCAACCACGACTAGACTCAAACCAATTTCTTTCGGGCGATTTACTTTAAGAGTTTTATTCTTTAACTTTCTTTTTATCAGAGTCTCAGCATCATTAACATTCTTAGAACTAAGGTTCGAGTTGCACATTAGGTCAGACAGTACGAACAACTTACCAGGGTTTCGATAATTTGTGGTTAGCTTTTCAATTTGGAAACTGTCAAGCCAGTTGTATCTTCCTGCACTCAATTGCGAATCATAGAGTTCTTGGCCAAATCCTCTGGAGATCGCAACCCATTGCGATCTTTGAGACCAAAATTTTATCCATTCGATTTGAACATCATTGAAATCTTGAACTTCGTCCACTAAAAGCAAATCTGGGAAATCTGATTCTTGTAATCGATTGTGTGTAATCTCTTCAAGCATCAAGGCTAACCAGTCGTTATAGTCATCAGCATTTATACCTTCTATGCCAAGAATATCGGAGATATTCTTGGCATGTTGGTAAATATCCATGACTTGAATGAACTCGGCTAACTCATCATCCCCTATTTCATGAGCAATAGATTTTACCCACACTCTAATCTGAGCTGCTAATGCTTTGTTATAACATAAAAATAAAACTGGGTACCCTTCGGTTCCCCACTGTTGTGCCAAGGTTAGTAGTGAGTATGTTTTGCCTGAACCAGGAATTCCTTCAAACAGTATTTTGCATTTTTTATTTAATGGATACCGCTTAAGTAAACTATTGCGTTGAGTCTGAGCAATAGTTTCAAATCGAGATATAGATGGCCTAGTTGGTATGACATCGGCTCTGTCTAACAGGTATGCTAATTCTTCTCTATGGCTCACTTCATATTTGTAATCTTGAAAAGAACCTCTTCTAATTGGTGGATTTCTGTAGATAAATTTAAGTCTTTCGACCAGTCGCGAGTGACTTATTAAATCTTCCTCAAAAATCATTGAGTCAGAAATTTGCAGTATTTCGCTATGATTGCTAAACCAAGAATTCCACTCGTGACGGCTGATTTTTGGCCACATTGTTGTAGCCACCATAAATGGTAAAGATACGCCTTTGTTTCTTGAGTACTCCATTAAAGCGACTAGTGCATCGTATGCCTGCTTATTTGGGTTGCATTTTGACCCTCTCCCCTTGATTTCAATCCTCGTGAGGGAAATGCTCTTAATCTCTGTAATTGGTATTGCTTTGATTTCAATTGCAAATAGACCCGCATTTCGTTCAAAAAGAAGCAAATCTAAATCAGAGACTTCTGGAAGGTAGTCCAAAGCAAACCAATAGGTTAGGTCTGGTGAGGAAAAATTGTCGAGGAGACTTTTAACTTCTCGCTCTCCTCGGTGGGCCGGTTCTCTTTGTTCTATCAAATAAAACTCAATAACTTCACTATTCCTTGTTACTTAAGTATAACGTCATAAAGGTAACCTAGTCTAGGAATAGCTCACAGGTTGGACATTAAGGATTCACCGAAACCAATCCATACTTCAAGCGCCCGGTTTTCCTGTCTCTGTCGGGATGCGCCCGTTTGGCATATCTTGACAGGTAATTTACTGCCCAATTCCATGTTTCTTTTAATTCAGAATAAGCGTCATGCAGTATCGACTCCATTAATGGATAGAACCAGCTCTCTGTATTTTTCGCGACCATGAAGCTTGATATATCGACGCCCATCAGTCGTTGGATACTAAATCCAATACGCCTTTTCACCAGTAATGCCAGTAAACTGACCCATATCAGCCCCTCCATCAGCCCTGCGTTGCGGGTATTGAACTTGCGTAAATTGCAGTAGGATTTCCATTCCTTGAACAGCAACTCTATCTGCCAGCGCAAGCTGTATAGCGGCATCACCACTTTTGCTGGGTATTGCTCACGGGGCAAATTCGTCGCCCAATAGGTTGGCTCTGATTTACCTGATGGCCAACTCGCTATCAGGCGATATGACACGCTTCCCTCAACATCCATATCGACTACCTGGCTTCGTCGGATGTGATGTTTCACGTCCTTGAGCCTCATATTTTGGAATCGCTTCAAGCGCTTACCCTGCGCATTCACACCCAGCAACACCAAAGGGTTAGCTGTCGCTTTTGCCCTGACCAGATAACTCCCTCCCGCCTGATGAATGCTCTCCAGATACGACAGTTTGAAATAGCCCCGGTCTGCCATAAATAAGCAGGCCACTAACGATTCAACTGGCGGTAAATAACCATACTCTGCCACGCTGTCTGCACTAACAGCTATCCGTTCAGGCTAGCTGTGTAACATACCCCAGCTTACATGTACCTCAACGGCAGCGGGGCTAATGGGGGTAAAACGCCCTTTAAACTCTTCCTTTAACGCGTCATAGACGGTAAACGAACTGCCATCTTGCAGTACGACCTGTTTAAACGCCGACAAGTCCGTGTCTGTACCAAGGATATGCTGCTGCCATTTGTGCAATGCAACGCCCAGTATGCGCTGAATCAACTGCTTAAATTCGGGTTTACTCAGTTGATTATGAAATGGCTTGTACTGCACATTGGTGTACGTCAATCCGGTAAAATAGCGGTACAAATCACTGATACGGTCAATGCTCTTGTCGCCCATGGCCGTAACCAGCGCCATCACTAATTCATAGGGCTTCACAATACGTTCCCGATGGCAAAATCCACACCGTTTACCAATATCGTTGATATTAAATTCGTTCAGGACTTCCGTTATCTTGTTTAGCTCGTTATTCTTATCGTGCATGTTCTCAAATTTTTTCAGGACGTTTGTTTGACGATAAACATCTGATCAAATTTGGGACATGCATTCAAGCTCTAATTTTCTTAAGATCTTACCTATGAAGCTAAGCAATACAGGGTTTGATGAGCATGCAGCTCCACACACTCATAAATGTTTAGACAAGATAAAACCACCCGAGAGAAAGATCATTTATACATGGACAGATGGGAAAGGCGTTAAGCAT
>Ga0163110_10000846_pt1 | contig 15032 bp, 17 predicted proteins | sample CRUFie1St17metaG_FD_108703 | JGI IMG/M metagenome (GOLD analysis project Ga0163110, IMG submission 108703) | Marine microbial communities from the Costa Rica Dome - CRUD Field 142mm St17 metaG | ecosystem: Environmental > Aquatic > Marine > Oceanic > Photic zone | place: Costa Rica: the Eastern...
GGATTATTAATGTCAAAAGGCGCACTAATATACGAAGCTGGAAAATCGGCTGTAATAGGTATGACAAAACAAATGGCATGTGATTTTGGACCTTTGGGCGTAAGGGTGAACGCAATTTGCCCAGGTCACATAGTTACTGAAAAAATGGAATTAAGGTGGAAAGAAATACCGTCTGGCTTAAAATTTTTTGAAGAACAATACCCGGTTAGAAGAACTGGAGTACCAGAAGATATAGCAAATGGAGTAGCATTTTTATGCTCAGATGACGCTTCTTTTATTACTGGGCATTCGCTAGTAATTGATGGAGGGCTGAGTATTCAGCTTCAAGAAGATTTTGGTGTAGATCAAGCAAAATTTGCTATAAATAATGAAATTGATTTTCCTTACTAAGCTAATAAAATAATCCCAAACAAGGCCAATAAGCCAGAAATGAATTTAATATTTATATTAATCTTATCTAAATTTTCTTGAGCTTTTCTCTTAACAAAATAAGCCAAAATTATACTAAAAATAATTGTAAAAATAGGTCTAGCGCCATTAAATGAATTAACAACTGATACTTCAATATAATTTAAAGAAACGACGATTAAATACATACTAATTAGCGGAAAGATTGTTTCAAATACAAATAAAGCTAAGCCTCTTTTTTTATGCTTAAAAAACATATTGAGGTTTTTAAAATTATTCGTATTTATAAATGGAATTCCAGCAGCTAAAAATAATCCTAAAGCCCTAAGGCTTAAAATTTGTGAATCTGAAAATAAATTTTTATCGATTGAGTGCTTAATCAAAATGCTACCTATGGCAAAAAAGATACCACCAGCAATGAGACTTAATATTGCTTTATTATTTATGGATTTGAAATTTTTCTCCCATCTAATGGAAGCAAAAATTGAAGAAGTAAATACAAGCATTATTCCTAAATACTTAGTAGGTGATAAATTTTCATGCAAAAAGAATAGTCCTATAATTGGAACCAAAATCGTATGAATCAAGTAGATTGGCTCAACTCTAGATATCTCTTCTATGTCCATAGCTTTGACCAAAAAAATCAAACTTAAGCCAAAAAATATCCCAGAAATAACAACAACTAATGACTGGGTAGTGAAAAATTTACTTAAATTAATTGGGTTAACAACGAATAAGAAAGAAAATATTAGTATCTGCATCCCTCCGCTATATAAACAAAAGGATTTATAGTCTAAATTATCATCACCTTCTAAAACAAAGAATTTGTCCACAACATTTACAGAAGCCATTAGTAATGCCGAGATTAAAGGTAATAATAACCATATTTCCATTATTACCCCCTATAAATTAATTATTTAAAAGTTCCAATAATTAAATGAAAAGTTATCTTTGTTTGGATTTCTATTTCTTTTACGATTATGTTGTTCTTTTAAACTATTCTCAAGGTTATCAGGGTCACCTCTTTTTCCCATAGCTAATATAAAAACAACATGATTTTCATTTGGTATCTTCAATGCTTCTTTTACTTTATCTTCATGCCAACCACCAATAGGATGCGTTTCGATTTCTAATCTTTCAGATTGAAGCATCAAATTTTGCCCAGCATAGCCAACGTCTAAAAATTTCTTGTTTAACCTTTTATCATCATTTACGCAGAAAACAGCAAATAGTGAACAGTTTTTTGCCCACTCTTGGTTGCTTTCTCTCAAGGAGTTAAACAATGAATTGTAACTCTCACTTTCATTAGAAACGAAAACAACTCTCCATGGCTGCATATTTCTTGATGAAGGGGCCCACTTTGTAGCTTCAATTAAAATTTGAATTTCATCATTTAATATTTTTTTATTAGAAAAGTTATATGAACTTTTTCTGTTAATAATTTCTGGAATTAATTTATCTTTCATAAATCCATTTTATCAGTAATTTTGCCTATTATTTCATCAATTGGTAATTTACCATCTGGTAAATCTTTTATTAGGTTATATATTGCTTCCGATTCACTGTGAAATCCGCCAGTTAAACCTGAATCTTTAAAAGTTAAAGATATTTCATTCATTTCACCAACCCATCTATAAGCTTTATGTTTTATACTCGGAACAAGATTTGTTGCAACATCATGAAAAAATTTATCAGAATATTCTAATTCGTTTAACAATTCATGATAAACATTATTCTTTTTTGCAGCGATTAATGCTCCTGCAACTAAGGCTTTTGAACCTTTTGTAATTGCAGCATACACCATCTTTGTAGCTGAAGCTTGAAAATCAGGCCCTTCTAAAACAACAAGGTTCATTCCTTTGCCATTTAAAAAACTTATTTTTTTTGCTAATTTTCCAGATAAATATGTTCGTGGAGAATAATCTTCATTCGGCGGCCCCCCCATTATGCTTCCGTCAACATAATCCACATTCCTATCATCAAGAATTTTTTTGAGTTTTTTTGCTGTCATTGTTGATATAGCATTTAAATCACAATAAATTTGGTCATCCTTAGTTCCATTAATTGTATATTTATCTGCAGTTTCTAAAGCTTTATCTGGAGGTATTATAGATATTACAAGATCAGCAGTTTTACTAAAATTATCAATAGACCCTGCATCTTTAATGCCATACTCTAATGCCCTATCCTTACTAATTTTTGATCTACCGTGATAAACAGAAATTACTTCAAAACCATTTTTTGAAATGTATTTTCCAATTTTGGACCCCATTTCTCCAAGACCTATTAAACCAATAATCATTTAACCCCTCTTAATTGTTTAAATAAAAAATATCATAATTCTTTTAAAGATATAAAAAATGTGACACATGGTTATAGAAATCGGTGTTTAATTTAATGTAGAATATAGTTAAATAATTTTAGGGGTGTTGTGGATTGGAGCCCTTTATTTTTCCTCCAAGAAAAATGCCTAATGTATAACGCCCCCTAAATTATATGTGCACTTCTTCTGATGACCCAATTGGATTAATATGCTTTGATTGGTCTTTTAAAAATTTAATTTCATCATCATTTATTTTTTTCAAATCATTATTAACAAGCTCAATTGCTAATTTAAATAGCCTTTCATTTCCCGGGGGTAAGAACGAAACAACATTTTGTGATAACGTAAATTTTATTGCCATTTCTATAAAATCTTTGTCTGAAAGTGGTTTATACCAACATTTCTGAAATTCTCCCCTATCATCAGATTCCCAGAGTTCATAGGCCATACATTTCAATGCAAGAACCGAAACATTATTGTCATTACATTTTTTAAGTACTTCTGTGCCAAAGTTATTTTTTAATATCAAGGCCCAATTTACAGGAAACAAGATAGAATCAAATTCAAAATTATCAAGAAGAAGATTCGCAACTTTTACAGAATGACAAGAAAAACCAATATGTTTTACCCTGCCGTTTTTCTTGGCATTAAACAGTGTTTTAAGTGCTCCGTCATTGGAGCTTACTTTTAAGAAATCATCCTCAGTTTTCATTCCATGCAATTGATAAAGATCGAAATAATCTGTTTTTAGTTTACTTAAAGAATCATTAAGTTCTTTTTCAGACCCTAAAGAATCTCTTTTATTTGTTTTACAAGCAAGAAAAACATTCTCTCTAATTTTCTTTATTCCAGGCCCCATCAACTCCTGAGCATTACCGTACCCAGGAGCAACATCAAAATAATTCACACCATTTTCATATGCAAAATTAATTATATGTTCAGATTCTTTTATGCTTGTATCTTTGACTACTATACCGCCCAAACCTACAACAGATAAATTTACTTTGCCAGGCCCATATTTTCTATAAAGCATTTATTAGTCTTCTGATGGAGGAGAATAATTTGACATAGCTTTCTGAGCTTTTTCAGCAATAGAATTAATGTCTACAGTTTCAAATATATCAATAGTGCCAACACCTTGAGCTTCAACAGCCATTTTTACTGCAGCAACAGTTTCAAAGCTATCAGCTTCAATTGTTGCTATAAAGTCGTACGGGCCTCTTAAAAATTCAATATCAGAAAAAGATGCTCCCATTGCACTTGAAAGTGCATTTACAGCTGCTTTTCTGTCCTGCCCTGGATTCTTAATGAAAGCTTGAAAACTTTCCTCTGTGTATGTACCTAATGCATAAAATTTTGCCATAGTTAACTCCTTAATTTTTGATTTAATATAACATTGATTTGTAAAATTTGTATAAATTAACAGCCAAAATAAATTTTAAAATCTTCAAGCAAAATGACAGGAATTTCTTTTTGATTTGCAGATAATATTCCTGTTGTGTTTCTAAATTTAACTAAATAACCGACAACATTAGAATCTGTATCAATGATAAATAAAGGGTAATTTCGCATAGAGCTTTCGATCTCGAAAAACACATCATTACAATTTTTTGAGCTGTTTATACTTGGAAACCTATCTATCTTATATCGCGGTTCTTTTAATTCAGATTCTGATGGCCTAAATTGTTGAATCGATGTTCTTCTGTGCTCAACAAATTCTAAGTTTTTTCCTGAAAGTGCCATTTCAATTAAATTAAAATCCTTTGTAACAACAAATTCATCAAAAGTAGGCTCTTCTGAAGAACAAGAATATATAAATAAAAATAATAAAAATGGCAGTAGTAAAACAATTATTTGAAATAATCTCTTTATCATTTAATTGTTTTTGACTTTAACTCTTTTCATTTCCTTTGAGGATTTGTACAAGGCAACAATAGCTGCTGTGTTATTTAAGCCGTCTTCAGGAGGGAAAGTTGGTTTAGAATTGTTAATAATGCAACTAGAAAACTCATTCATTTGTTCGACAAATCTATATTTCGATTCTACCTGAAAAACTTTTTCTTCAATATTTTCATCGCTTGTACCTTTTTTTATAATTATTGGACCTGAATCATCAAACATATTTGGGATTTCTATTCTGCCACCTGTTAAATCAATATTCATATGGCACCTAAAAGGTTGGTTCATGCTTGTAGTAATACTTGATATAGCTCCACTTTCAAATTCTAAAATACCTTTAAAAGTTGTATCTACGCCAAAATTTCCAAAATCAAAACTGTTTCCAGTAGCAAAAAATGGTTCTTCAGATAAAACGAATCTTGTTGCATAGACCGCATAGCAACCTGCATCCCATAATGCGCCTCCTGTAAGATCAGGGTTAAATCTAATATTGCCTTCAGGGTTTGATGTAAAACATAATGAAGAGTCTGTTGTTACTACATTTCCTAATTCTCCATTTTTAATAATTTCTTTTGCTTTTTTTAGGTGATGATTCCATCTGTGTGTAAATGCCTCAACCAACAAAACATTATTAGCTTTTGCAGCATCAATCATTTTTTTACATTCTTCAACAGTAACTGCCAATGGTTTTTCGCATAAAATATGTTTACCTTGTTCTGCGCATTTAATGGTCCATTCACAATGCATACTATTAGGCAATGAATTAATAATTACATCGACTTCTGGGTCTCTTATTTGGTCTTCATATGAACCAAAGTATTTTTTTATATTATATTTTTCTGCTACTTCTTTTGCTTTTTCAATTCCTCTTGATGATATAGATATAATTTCAGAATTTTTAGATTCAATTGAAGCAGGAAGGTGTGCATTTAATCCAATTTGAGCAGTAGATAATAAACCATATTTTATAATATTTTTCATTCATTAAGTTTAGAAAACAAATATTTGTTTATCAAGTAATTAATTAAAAAGATTGATAGTAATAAGAAAAATAAATAAAACCATACCAATTGTGTATATGAAAAATAAAATTCTTCTCGCAACCTTATTTCTTTTACTAATTTTTGCACCTATTATCAAAGGGATGTGTAAAAGCAAGAGGATAATTGTAATATCAAAGTCTTTATTTGAAATGCCATGGTCATAAATTTTAGCTGTTGCTAATGATTTAATGGGAATGATCATGATTTTCTATATTTAAAATTATATTTTTGTCAGATTTTTTTTCAAAATATATTTTTATTGTGTCTCCACTAATTTGATGAGAAATTAAATGATCGAACGTGTAGTGTTTAAAGTCTTTATTATTTGAAAAAAATCTAACCTCTTTGCCTTCAACTTTTAGATCTATATAATTAAATTTTCCTATTTCATTACCTTTTTTTATATTTAAGATTTTACCTTCAACACTAAAATCTCCTCCTGAACAAGAAATTATTATTACAGCTGTTAAAAATGAAATTATTCTCATTCTTCTAATTTTGGCAATGCTGACCCCTCTTCTTGCTTGGACCATTTAAAAAATAAAGTTGTTAACACTCCAAAAAATAAAAAGTTTCCGGGAAGCCACATTATTAGCCCTCCCCATGTTTGGTCTTCACTATGAGATAACATGTTCCAGTGAAGTGGTGTTGATTCATAATTATAAATTGGATCACCAGATAAGGTGATGAAAGCAGCTAATGCTGCACTTGGGGTAACAGCAACCAATACATAAACAATTTTTTGAGGAATAGTTAAATTGGTTCTAACTGGAGCAGGACCAATAATTGGCCACCATAGCAATAATGCCATAAAAACAAATAAAGCATGATTTATGAAATGAAAAGTATCATGCGACAATGTCAGATTGTAAAAAAAAGGAATATGCCACATATATAAATTAATTATGTATAAAAGCAGTGAATATCTTGGTCTTGTAATAATAGTAAGTATTTTTTTTGAAGTGCTATTTCCAGCAAACGGCCTAGATAAAGTAGATCTCATTTTTTTTGGTGTACCCCAAATAAAAATAGGCATTGCATTTGCACTTAATAATAGTGGCGCAATTACAACCATCAAAGTTAAATGCTGAATCATATGTATAAAAAACATTTCTTCTGCATAATAATCAATTGGACCTTCTAGTACTAAAATAAGTAAAAATAATGCAGTTGAAATGAGAATTAATTTTGATCGACTTATATAATTTGTCTTTGATAAACGTATAACACCTGTTACATAAATAATAACAATCATTGAAACAAAGATAAGACTCACGATTCCATTGATTGAATTTATATGCAAAAAGTTCCAAGCAACAATAAAATCTAAAAATCCTTCAGCAGGTTCTTTATGGCCAGAACTATGATCAAAAAATGCAACTTTATCAAAAAAGTTAAAAACTTTATTCAATCAGCCCTACTTTCGGTTTTTAAAAATTTTGGAAGCATATTTATTGCCTGGCTCTGTAATCCATAATAATCCTATTATTATTGCCAAGCATAGAATTGCAAAAATGTAATCAATCATAAGCTTATTATAACAAATATTGTACTTCTAAATAAGTTTTGCATCAGCTAATTTTTTTGTTATTTCAATTTGAATGTTTCTTGGCAACTTGGTGATTGGTTTTCTTGGCACCATTCCTTTGTAACCCATTTCTTTTAGACAATATTTAATGCCACTTGCAATGAATGGTAACATTAAATTATCTATTTCTTTAACTTTTCTTTGTAAATTTTTTGCCTCATTATATTTTCCTTCAATACCCATTTTTAAAAGACTTTTCATGGCATTTGGCCATATATTTGCAAAAGCAGTTGTTGTTCCATTGCAACCAATTAAAGTGCCAAGCAAGATCATGCTTCCATTGCATATCCAGAATTTTTTATTTTCGGGGACATAGTTTCTTACAGTTGATTCGAATCTCATATCGTGCTCTGTCACATAACCAAAAACATTGTCCATTGATGCAATTTCTCCCAAAAGTTGTGGGTTTGCTACAGGCTTTGGAGCAACACCAAAATTTAATGGCTCTCCTTGATGCATTAGTAAGACAGGAAGTGGAGAATGTTTTAACACATCATGAAAGTATTCATTAATTACTGATTCTTTTCTTGGGTAGCGAATTCTAAGTAAAGATGCACCTGCTTTTTCATATTCTTCAGCTAATCTTAATGTTTCTTTTATAGATGGACTATCAATACCTGCACAAGAAACTTTACCTTCTCCGACAGAATCAGATACAACAGAAAGTAATTTTAATTTTTCGGACTCATTTAGGTATGATTCTTCTCCTGAAGCTGTTCCTACAATTATTATGTCGGCATCAGTTTTATTCCATTTTTCAATGTTGTACTGAGCAAAATCATAATCAACTTCATCATTCTCATTGAAGGGAGTGAGCATTGGCAAACCAACAAGTGGGTCATTTAATTTTGATAATTCATTTTTCATGAAACCATATCCTTTATTAATTTTCCTATGTAGAAGCATTGCATTATCCCCCAGCCTCCACCACCTGATGCAACATATATTCCAGAGTCTTCTAAAGCTTCTTTTACAATTGGCATCCCATTTTCTGTTGATGGTCTAACGCATGCTGAGTGATCAATCACAGTACAATTTAATATCCCGGGAATAATTTTTGATGCCTTTTTAATTAATTCTTCCTCAGCCTGAACAGTTTTCTTTGAATTAAAAACATTTTTTTCATGAGTTGCTGCTATCCAAATTAGATTGTCATTTCTCTCAACAATCGAACACTCTCCGTGGAGATGAAAATTTAATTTAATATCATCACATTTAACTTTGATAATTTCACCTTTTGCAGGAAATACTTCAACTTCAGCATTTATCTTGGAGAGAAGATCATTTATCCATGGACCAGTGCAAATTACTAAATTATCAAACTTGATCTTATCGTCTTCATTTATTATTAATTTTTTTTGCAATAAATCTATATTTTTGGCTTTGCCATTTATAATATTTCCGCCTAGTGATTTAAATCTTTCTTCAAGCGAAAATAAAAAATTCCTTGCATTGATAAACTTTGTTCCGTGAATTAAGGCTGCCTTATTTATATTTGATGAAATACCTTTCTGGATATTCAAAATTTCATCATTTGATTCTAAAATTTCTAAACTAAAGCCGAGTGAAGAAATTTGATCAACATCCTCTTTTAATTCATTCAAATCTTCATTATTTAAAATCTGAAGAGTAGGGATACTAAGAAATTCGTATTCAAAATCAGTGCCTTTATAAAATTTTTTATAATATTCATTATGAGTATTGAAACTTCTTAAAGCTAAGCTTTTTTGATCATGGGGTCTTTGAATACTGTCATTATTTTCTATATCATTTGGGGACCCAGAGCCCTTAAAAATCGGATCCAACCTTCCTAAGGCATTTCTTGATGCAATGTTTTTATTATTTGAATCAATAACGGTTACATTGCTGCCTTGTTCAATAAGTTCAATTGCAGTGGCAAGCCCAAAAACACCTGATCCAATAATTACATTATCCATAAATTTATCTTAATCGTTTTTAAATATAAATTGAATAATTTATTAATTAATATTAAGTTTTAAGTAGGTAAAAATATGTTAATTAAATTTACAACACTTAAAGAAAGACTTCACGGTGTGATCCTAAACAAAGGTGAGCAAGGTTATGACACTAGCGGATTGCAAGAAAAATTAGATAATATCCCTGAAAGTTTTGACTCAATTTTATCATTTCTGGATGAAATTAATTCATTAAAAATCAGAAATGATTGGGAATATGTTGAGCCAAGTTCTATTGAAGAAATTAAAGCTAATTCAGATGCAAATAGGATTAAAAGTAAAATTACTGAAATTGATCTTAAAGACTCCTCCTCAAAAGTAGAAGCTGCTTTTCTGGCTTCAATATGTGGTTGTATTTTAGGAAAACCTCTAGAAGCTTCTTTGACTGGCGATGAAATAAAACAGGCCCTGATTAGATCTAACCAGTGGCCTTTAAATAATTATGTAACCGGGTCTATAAAGGAATTTTTACCGAGAGTTCACTCTTCTCACGTAGAAACAACAAGAGAAAACATAAGATATGTTGCACCCGATGACGACATAAATTACACAATTATGGGAATGCTAATTCTTGAAAAGTTTGGAACTGAGTTCACTCATGAAAATATGGAGGAATTGTGGATCCATCACCTCCCAATAAATACAACTTTTGGCCCTGAAAGAACAAGGCTTCTTAACATTGGCTTAAATTCTTTAGACCCTATACCGAGATCAAATTTTTTATCAAAAGGTGGTGTTGGAAAAACTCAAAAAAGCGAAAATTACAATACTCAAAAAAGCGAAAAATATGTTAAAGAAATTGATGCGATCAATGATTACTTAAATCCTGGAGACGAATTATGTGGAGCAGCTATCAGAGCAGATGCTTATGGTTATGCCCTTCCAGGAAACCCAGAGCTATCATCTGAATTAGCAGCAAGAGATGCAAGCTTTACCCATAACAGGACAGGTGTTTACGGAACAATGTTTATTGCAGCATTAATTTCATGCGCCCTTGTAATGAAAAAAAAGGATGAAATAATTTCTACTGCCCTTCAATATGTTCCTCAGAAAAGTAGATTTTATTTAAGATCAAAAATTTGTTTTGATGAGCTCCAAAAAGCTACTAACTGGGAAGACGGGTATTCAAGAATAAATAATTTACTTAAAGAATATGGACATTGCAGAATTTATCAGGAAATAGGGATGCTTATGAATTCATTTATGTTCTCAAACAATACTTCTGAAGGAATATGCATACAAGTGTCACAAGGAGCAGACACTGACAGTTTTGGCGCCACTTCTGGTTCAGTTCTTGGAAGTTATTATGGCCACGATGGATTAGATAAAAAATGGTTAAGTTTATTTAACGATGACATTCATACTGGAATGGCTTGGTTTTTTGAAAGATCTGTTAGTAAATTGGCAAAAAGGATGGGTGAATTGCCTATTAAATTATCAAAGTGAATATTAGTACGATCGCCATTGTTGGTTTTATAACTGTTTTCATTTTAATTGTTTTCGCGGTTTATAGTTATTTCAAATTCAAGGATTAAAATTGATTGAAAATACAAGATTAACCCAAACCTTGAAAACTCGCGGATTTACACCAGCATGGATTATAGGTGGAGTAAGTTCATTTTGCAGATTTTTTGAAGTATTAGTTTCTGCCTATATTATTTTCAAGATTAGTGAAAGCGCATTATTGGTTGCGTTAAATTCAGGTCTTAGAGTCGCCCCTTTATTAGTTGTTGGTTGGCTTATAGGAAAATATGCAGATAAATTTGATAAACGGCTATTTATCAATATTTCAACAGTCATATTTATAATATCTTCTTTGATTGCTTCAATTTTAATGATTACAAGTTTTATTCAAGTTTGGCACTTACTTGCTCTTTCTTTTCTTTCTGGGCTCGGGTGGGCATTCGAATTTCCTTCAAGAAGATCTTTTATGGGAGATATTTTAAAAAATTCAAATATTTCTTTAGGAATTGGCTTAGATCTAACTGTTGCAAATTTTGGAAGATTTATTGGCCCCATATTCGCAGGAATAATGATTGACTATTTTCTCGACTTTTCATTTATATTGTCTGGTATTTTTTATTTCATATCATTTTTAATGTCGCTGATAATATTCAAATTAACAACAAAGAGGGATCCCGGCCAAATACAAAATGATGATGTGGAAAACCCCTTCAAGTCGCTAATTAAAAATCATATGTTTAGAACGGTTCTATTAGTAACAATAGTATGCAATATTTGGGCTTTTCCAACTACTAGCATGGTTCCAGTAATAGCTGAAACAATTCTTAAAATAAATCCAACTTTATTAGGTATTCTTGCAGGAGCAGAAGGTGCTGGATGCCTTGTTGGTTCTTTATTAATTGCTGGAGTTAAAAATAGAAAAGTTCAATCAATATTATTTGTAACAGGGTCTTTTATTTTTCTAATATCAATATTTATTTTCTCGATTTCTGATATTTATATTTTATCTGTAATTTTACTATTCTTAGGAGGGTTAGGTGTTGCTGGTTTCAGCACAATGCAAAGTGTAATAATTGTAGATAGAACTGCATCAAATTTGAGGGGATCTGCGATGGGATTCCTGTCTACAACAATAGGTATGCAACCTTTTGGTGCTTTAAATGTAGGTATAATTTGCTCGATATTTTTACCTGAAATTGGTATTAGAATTAGTGCTGTTCAGGGATTAGTGCTAATGATTCTATTATTGCTTTTGAGTGAATTTTGGCAAAAAAAATATATTAACTAAGGGCTATGCTATCATCTTCTCTTATTTCAGGCGGGTAATTAGCTTGATCAAAAGGAAATTTTTTAACAGATTCTTCATTAAAAACTACGCCTAATCCAGGTTTATCAGAAGGATAGTACCATCCGTCAGAAAGATTGATAATTTCATCAGTCAAATCTCTTCTTGGTGACAAATGTTCATCTACAGATTCCTGAACGTCCCAAGAAGGTGACGAAACTGCAAGGGATATACATGCTGCTGTAGCAATTGGCCCCTGAAAATTATGAGGACAAATTTTAATATGATTAGCTTCGGCAATATCAGCAATTTTTTTAACACCAGTTATTCCACCTGCAACTGCAATATCAGGTTTAAAAAAACCAGGATTTACCATCTCGGCATACTCCTTAAATTCCCATATACCTGCATTCCTTTCTCCTACCGCCAAAGGTACATTTACTTTATTTGATAATTTTGACATTGATAAAACTGAGTCAGGGACAATAGGGTCTTCAACAAAGTATGGTTTAAATTTCTCTATTTCTTTGCAAAATACTATCGCCTCATGAGGTCTCATGTTTCTGTGAATTTCTATCCCTATATCGAAATCTTTTCCTACTTTATTTCTTACCGCCTTTACAATATCAGTAGATACATCAATAAGCTTTGAGTAAGTGTAGTTAGGCCAATCATTGGGCATTGGTGTAAATTTTATTGCAGTAAAACCATCATCTTTTAATTTTTTTGCTTTTTCAGCAAATTCTTCGGGAGTGTTACCACTTATACCTTGAGCAATAGCTCTTACTTTGTTTCTGACTTTGCCCCCTAAAAGATCCCATATAGGGGCATTTAGACGCTTACCTTTAATATCCCAAAGTGCCATATCTATTGCACTTATTGCACTGCTCAAACTATTTCCTCTGAAAGATGAATTATATCTCCATAAATAATTCCAAATATGCGAAATATTTCTTGAATCCATTCCTATAAGCTGACCTTCAAAACTTAAAATAGTTGCTTCGGCTGCTTTAGGATATGACCAATAACATGATTCTCCTACTCCTTGTATACCATTCTCATCAGTGATTCTAACAACTAAAAATTTTGACACTAAAAATGTTTCTATTTTTGCAATTTTCAAAATATCTCCTAATCAATTTTTTTTATTTCTGGAAGTTCAGATAATAGCATTCTACAATTTTCCATCGGTTCAGTTGCACCTAATTCAGAGCTAGATATTTCAATTGGGCATAAAACTATCATATTACCAAGAACAACATAATCCATATATTTAGGAGTATTTTTTTTATTGCCAAAAGCTCCACTAGTCATTCTATCTTTAATTCCTTCTTTCCATGAAGCATCAGATTTTTTTATAATTGCATTATCCCCAGTTACCTCATCAGCATAAAAAACACCTGAAGAAACTGCTATTTTATTTGAAGGATAGAAACGTATTTCAAATTCTCTTCTTTTAAAAAAACCATAATGAGCTTCAAGTGCATCCGGCAAACCAGATACATCGTACTCTTTGCTAAATTTAAAATCTAAACCGTTAAATGATTCTTTTGAGAAAATAATATTGTTATATGTTCCATCAAAAATATCATTTTTATCGGTTTCCAAATTGCTACTTGTCGAGCATCCAACCACTAGAACTGTAAAAATAAAATTAAAAAAAACTCTTTTCATTATTCTAAAATTAACCATAAGTTGATTTTAAAATTATATAAATTTTTAATAAACCTTCACAAATTTGTACAAAAAAATATTAATAAAAAAAATTAAATATTTCGAAAGGGAATTAATATATAATCATATGAATGCAAAACTTTAATCAATTAGGTCTCTCTGAAGAATCATTAAAAATTTTAAAAGGCCTAAAGTTTGATACTCCAACACCAATACAAGAAAAGGTGATTCCTGTAGCTATTAATGGTAGTGATATATTGGGTACTGCCCAGACAGGTTCAGGCAAAACAATATCATATATATTGCCAATAGTTGAAAAATTAAGAGATAACGTAAATCAAAAGTTTTTAATCTTAACACCCACAAGAGAATTGGCTGAACAAGTTTTCAGTGTTGCCAAAATCTTTCTCGGTCACGGAAAGCCATTTAAGGCTATTAATTTAATTGGAGGTAAAGGAATTTATTCTCAAATTAACCAATTGAAAAGTAACCCACAAATCGTTATTGGTACACCGGGAAGAATTAATGATCATTTAGAAAGAAAATCTTTACACCTTAACAATTGCTCTTTAGTTGTATTAGACGAAATGGACAGAATGCTAGATATGGGCTTTGGATACCAAGTTGATATGATTTTAAAATTCATTGATAAAAAAAGGCAGATGATAATGCTTTCAGCAACAATTCCGCCCCAAATACAAAAAGTATCAATCAAATACTTAAACAAGCCTGTAAAAATATCAATTAAAAATAACGAAGTATTAGAAACAAATATTAAGCAAAAAATAATAAATGTAATCCCAAACGAAAAAATAAAGGAATTGGTTAATCAAATCGAACAAAGAGAGGGCTCCATTCTTATTTTTGTAAAAACTAAAATAGGAGCAGATAAAGTTGTCAAAAAATTAAAGGCTAACTCAATTAAAGCAAATGCACTTCATGGTGGAATGCGCCAAAACAAAAGGTCAAAAATAATGCAAAATTTTAGAGATGAAAGATTTAGAATTTTGGTAGCTACAGATATTGCATCAAGAGGATTGGATGTTCCGCACATAGAACACATAATAAACTATGATATGCCTCAAGCATCTGAGGATTTTATACATCGAATTGGAAGGACAGCTAGAGCAGGTTCTGTAGGCGAAGCTGTAAGCTTTTTAACTTCTAAAGATACAAGAATTTGGAAATCGATTGAAAGGCTATTAAATAATAAGGTTTCAAATAAAAAATCTAGTTTTAAAATAGATAAAAATAAATCTACTTTTAGAAAGAAAAAAAGAGTAAGATCTAGAAGAAAAATGAGGAAATAATAGAGTTAAATTATGCATCTTGGTCACATATATTTATTTTTTGCAATAATTTTTGAAGTTAC
>Ga0163110_10000847_pt1 | contig 15028 bp, 13 predicted proteins | sample CRUFie1St17metaG_FD_108703 | JGI IMG/M metagenome (GOLD analysis project Ga0163110, IMG submission 108703) | Marine microbial communities from the Costa Rica Dome - CRUD Field 142mm St17 metaG | ecosystem: Environmental > Aquatic > Marine > Oceanic > Photic zone | place: Costa Rica: the Eastern...
CTGCACATATAGTCTGGACAAACGCCAGAGTACCTGTGCAGCTTGCACATATAGTCTGGACAAACGCCAGAGTACCTGTGCAGCTTGCACATATAGTCTGGACAAACGCCAGAGTACCTGTGCAGTCTGCACATATAGTCTGGACAAACGCCAGAGTACCTGTGCAGCTTGCACATATAGTCTGGACAAACGCCAGAGTACCTGTGCAGCCTGCACATACAGTCTGGGAAAATCCCAGAGTACCTGTGCAGCCTGCACATACAGTCTGGGAAAATCCCAGAGTACCTGTGCAGCGTGCACATACAGTCTGGGAAAATCCCAGGGTACCTGTGCAGCGTGCACATACAGTCTGGGAAAATCCCAGGGTACCTGTGCAGCGTGCACATACAGTCTGGGAAAATCCCAGGGTACCTGTACAGCCTGCACATACAGTCTGGGAAAATCCCAGAGTACCTGTACAGCCTGCACATACAGTCTGGGAAAATCCCAGGGTACCTGTACAGCGTGCACATACAGTCTGGGAAAATCCCAGGGTACCTGTACAGCCTGCACATACAGTCTGGGAAAATTCTAAAATGTATAAACCTCATTCAGGTATATAGAAAAGGGCAATTCTCAAAAACAACCCTTAGCCGTCCGTTTGGAGGTAAGAGATAAGTATATTCAATCCTATTCAGGCAATTAACTTCTTCTATGATACAGGCCTCAACCCTAATGCGTCCAATCCCTAAGAGTCGAAAAATCATTCAACCCTTTTCTGCTTGAAAAAGATTAACAGGAAAAAACAAAACCTTAAGCAAAACTTATAGTATATTGTAAGAAGGAGGAAAGGAAGCGGGAGGGGATTGCACAACATATACATGGGTAACATACACATATAATGAAAAAAAGAGACTTTCTTAAACTAACAGGGGCATTCACAGCGGGTATGCTATTGTCTCCGATGATAAGCTGTGGCTCAAAAGAGGAAAGTGGGGATGGCCATGAAGGGGAGAATCAAGCTACTGAATTCACCCTTCCCGAATTAGGGTATGCCTTTGATTCATTGGCTCCTAATATAGATAAGGAAACCATGGAGATTCATCATGGGAAACATCATGCAGGCTATGTCAGAAAGTTGAATGCAGCTTTGGAAGGTTCGGCCTTTGCGGGTATGTCATTAGAAGAGATTTTTGCCAAAGTGGGAGAGGAAGATACTGCCATACGAAACAATGGCGGTGGGCATTACAATCATTCACTTTTCTGGTCGATTATGTCGCCTAGTGGAGGAGGATTGCCAAAGGGAGATTTGGGAGATGCGTTGAATGGGACATTTGGGTCGTTTGATGCGTTTAAAGAGGCATTTTCGAATGAAGCCAAAGGAGTATTTGGCTCTGGATGGGCATGGCTTTGTATGGGAGAGGATAAAAAGCTATTTATTACAGGAACCCCCAATCAAGATAATCCATTGATGGGGAATTTGGTAGAAAAAATAGGAACTCCTTTATTGGGTATTGATGTATGGGAACATGCTTACTACCTGAATTATCAGAATATGAGAGGGGATTATATCGTGAATTTCTTCAATGTAATCAATTGGGAGGCAGTCGCAGAACGCTTTAAAGCATTGGCTTAATGAAAAACTTGCCTAATAGCAAAAGCCTCCTCTATTATGTAAATAGGGGAGGCTTTTAGGTATAAAAGCGTTACTCTATCGATTTACATATGTTCTAAAGTACCCACACTCTTCTATAATCTGATTATAGTAGTTTGTATGCTTATAATCTTGTTTGAGTGTTTCGAAGTTTTCACGATACTCGGCTAAACCACTCCAGTCTGTATTCCAACCGCCATTATAACGAGAGTCTTTGCAGAAATCAATGAAATCACACTTAGAGATATGATACAGTAGTTCGGCTGCTATCTCATCATCAGGATTGGCATCAAGACCTCTTTCATAATATTCTCTTGCCATATGAACATCGAATGCTGGGCTCGATGCAATACCTGCATACCACTCTTGTGTGGAACCGAGTGCATTCCAATCGCCTCCGCTTCGGGTATAGCTCGTTGCTGGCCATGAATTCCCGAAGAAGCTCATATTGTAATAGATATGTCCAATTTCAAGATAGGTTGAGGCAGCTTCCCCGCCTAATTGTGGTGCCAGTTTGATAAGCTTCTGAAGCCTTTTAGCTATATCTAGCTTACTGATAGATAAGTTTTCTCGGTTTGCATATTGTTCATCACACTCAATGCAGTCGCGAATCTCCGACATGCTAGGTTCTCCTCGCATATTGTACCCATAACTCTTAGCAAGTAAACTAGGGCTTACTTTTTCGAATTCTGCGATTGCCAAGTCTAAATCATTGTTTATTAAGTGAGCCGTTCCTTTGATCTCTCGAAGTGCGTCTGTAGGATTCGAACCAACGGAACTAAGTAACTTTTGCTCGAAACGGTTTTTATTAGACTTGGCTGCAAATTTAAGAATGCCTTCTACTACTTCTAAGTCTGGATCTAACTTGAGGTCATATAGGCCATTGGTTGTTAAGAATGCCTTGGCTGGCTCTCCCTGCTTTTCATACAATTTCTTCATATGATTGGCGAAGAAGCGGTAGAGGTATTCGTCTGAATGCGCTTTTGCGTCAGACGCTATATTTTCGTAGGAATTGAATAAGGCCTCTTCTGTTGTAGAATTAGCCACTTTGGTTTCGGCTACATCGAGAATAAACGAGAATACCTCTAATTGAGTGGTAAGTTTATCATTGTATCGATTGGCAGCCTTTGCCTTTTTGAATGATGCACGTGCTGAGTCGAAATTGTTGGCTACATAGGATAAATAACCTGATGCAGTATGCCAAAGTGCGGGATTCGATGCTTTGCCTGATGACAATGTCTTTTCTATAAAACTTCTTAGGGTGCGAGCATATTCGACAGGATCTCCAAAGTCAGGCTTGTCCTCTATTTTAATAGGGTATTCGAAGTCAAAGCTATAATTGAAAATTGCATTGTCGATTTTAGAAACTTCGCGAACAAGTAGTAACTCTAAATAACTGGAATTGGGATCTAGGTTCATAATAGACTGCATTTCCTCAATCGATTGACTATAAGGTGCAATTCCTCTTATGGCATGCATGGCGATCTTTTCCGAATTGTTTTTGCAAAAGCCTAATGCCTTATTCCATTCTGCATCCGTTTTGATGTTGAAGCTATAATAGGCAGGAACGCGCTTGCTAGGACATTGATCGAATATTTGGGCATAATAATAAGAAGCTTTTGCTCGCTTGTTTCCCTTTATGAGCGCACCCGCCTTGTGTCCTAATGCCCAATATTGAATCAAGCTTTCTACTTCCTTCAATTGGGGAAGCCATTGATTGGATAGGTTGATACACTCCTCATATTTACCAGCATAATGATTGAGACGGAGTACCTGAAATGCTGTTCGAAGTTTAATGAAGGGGTCTTTAAAAGATGCGAATAGGTTCTTGCCTTCTTCAGATAGGGCAAGCATTGCTTGTTTATCTCGCTTAATCTCCTCCCAAGGGTTGTAGTAGCCTTCAATTGATACTTTGGGCTCACATTGCTTGGCATAGATGAGGTAGTCAATTACTTCTGTTGAGCGATTTTTCTTCCAGTATTTGACGACTGAATTGATGCGGCCTGGCGGATTGGGCTTGGTTCCATCTACATAGGCTTTGATTGCTGATAACTCATTTCCAGTAGCCTTGTACACGAAATGGCGAATATCTTCTTCTGTAACTTGGCCTTTGTGATAGTCTACCCATTCTTGGATATTGTCTGACTGTTTATTCGCGGGCTCATCCCATGAATATTCGTATAGGCGATCAAAGGTAAAGTAGAACGGCTTAAAATCTTCTTGTTCGGCGACTTCTTGATTGAAGAAAGCAAACATGGAACGGGATTCTTCTTCGTCCCAATAACACCCATTCAAGTAGTTGCTGGGAAGTAGCAAGAGTAGGAATGTACTAATAAAAATGGGTACAAATATTTTCCAATTTCTCATGTGGGTAACTTTTGATGGTTTTTTGATCCAGATGATAAAAAGCCACAGATAGCTTTTCTGTTTGTATGCGTTTGTTTAATAGAATTGCAGATTCTTGTAGTGCCTCTATGGGTACTTGTTCGACTCGGATGATGTCATCTTTATAGAGGTAATACCCATCTACATAGGTACTTTTAATGACTTGGGTGTGCCTGGCATCGGTTTGTACAAATCGGCTTGTGTCTTGTACATCGGCTGTTGTGAGGTTATTGATGAGGAACACCATTTTCCCATTTCGTTTTACGACTCCCCAAGAGAATATAGGTAGGGCAATGTCTAATTCCAGTGGATAACTATCAAAATTGACTAGGTATTTCTTTGCGACTTCTATATCTAAGATGGAGTTCCTGGTATCGAATCGCTTGACGTTGTCCATATTGTAGAACATGAGCATGCCTCGATCTACAGGGGGAACGCCTGTTTTTTCGAAGTATTTGATTTGGTGTAGGCGGATAGTTGCAGAGAGGCTAAAATTAGGTGAATCTACCTGCTTTCTCAACCAATGTAGGAGCTCAAAATACTTATCACGGGTCTTGCCCGACCAATCGCAATCGAATTGCCATTCTCGAATGCTATGATCAGGAAGCTTCTTTGTTAGGCGTTTGAGCTTTGCTCCAATTTTGTCTGCCAAAGCTTGTAGCTCAGAGGAATGCGTATTCAGTAGCGTACGATTGGTAATAAAAACTGTCGGAATGATTTCTACAGAGGGCAGGGAGTCTTTATCGAAGGTCGCAGATGCCAACGGAACTGCAGCATTGTTCTGCCAATCAACATCAAAGAACTTGATATACAGTTTTTTGACGCCTAAATCTGTTACATATTCCCTTTCTGTTTCGGAGAGGGTCACATGCGTTTTCCAATAGTAAAATGCAGGATTGACTTCTTCCCTAGGAGAAGTCTCACAACTATAACTGAACAAGGACACTAAGAAAATAAAATAAATGGGGCGTAGTTTCATACGTTATCATTAGGCTAAGGAGCTTCGCCAATGCTCCCAAATAATTACCATTGCTAATGTATCAAGTTTACAATAGCGTTCTAGGCCTTTATAGTAGATTGCTTTTGTACTTGTATCCCCTTTATGCAACCCAAATAGCAAATCTTCATATGCGCGCATTGCTCCTGTTCCCTCATTAATGGTTTCTGCTTTTTCTACCAAATCAAGGGGAGGGAGTAAGGAATAAGGATTGGTTACGCCATCTTGGGTTATTTCGAAAATAGAAACATCAGGCTCAAAGTTTTCAAGCCAAGATTGAATCTTTGGAGAGGAGTAGGCTTGGAGCACTGCAGGGAGCGTCCATTTAATAGACGTTTTTCCCTTCATATAAGGATGAAAGTAGTGTTGTAGGGTCAGGGCGTTCATATCAATAAACTTCCCTTCATCATTCCTATCAAAACGAACAATCTCTGAAAGCCAGTTTTGCAATGTCGGATTTTTATATTGATACGCTTCCATTTGATGGAATATTGTGCGAAGAACCGTATTTTCATGGGTTGCCCACATGAGGAAAGTACCTGTACGACCCACATGCTCCATTAGGCTTTTTGCAAAGTCGAAATTGGGGAATTGGGTATCGAGGGATAACCATCCATGATGAATGGGTTCGGCTCCAGGATGTGTAATTGTATGGCAACTCCATTGGAATGCGACCAACTCGTAAGGACGCATGCCTTTATGGTGGGGGAGAGCCGAAGCCGTGGTCTCAAAGTCAATGAAATGCAAAGGGTATTCCCAGGCGTTTAGAATACTAGGAAGAGCTTCACTGAACCACTCTTGATTTTTGCGGGTATATTCAATCTGAATTAATTGTCGTGCCCCTCGTTTTCCTGATAATTGATCGAGAGGAATATCAAAAAGAGACACCTTTTCTGCTTCAATCAATTCATTGACCAATGGATTCTTATATCCCCCTAAGCTCCCTATATGATACAATTCAGATACAGGGTGTTCTTCCTTTGGCATATACTTCCAACATAGTTCTTGACCACTTTGAGGATGTTCACTGTCGGTAGCAGAGAACTCGCAACGAAAACAGCTCTTGTCTAAACGTCGTTGTACCTTTGCCAAAGGAGGAGCCAATGCCTTGAGGAGAAGCCTTGTCGCTTTGCGAATTGTGGGTTGGAGGGCTAATACTTCTTCCTTGAGGTTGACGAGGGTCATAATGTCATCTGCACGTAATTCGGCAATACGCGATTGATCTACTACCACTTCGTACGATCGGAACTTTGATTCGGATAAGTACTTTTCTTCAATATTGAAAATGGCATTGAGTCCGTTTATATGGGTTGGCTTGGCCTTATCGGGCATAAAGAGAAAAGGGGTGATGTCATGATCAGGAAACTTCTCTTCTAACACAAGGTATTGATAAGCCAAATCTTCTATATATTCTTTTAGTTCGCGCTTCTTTTTTTGAGGGTCTGCATCACTATCCCAAGATTTCGCTTTGACCTCGATGAGATTCAGCGTCTTTCCTTTCTTCTCTAGTATATCTACTCGAATGAGCTTCCCCTGTGTATAGATGGAAGGTTCGAATAAAACTACCTCCTCTAATTCGAGTAGGTTTTCTGTTTGTTGAATCGCTAGTTCGTGATCATTCCCTGTTTCTATCTCAATTCCATCGGGGTAGAGTAGGGTCGCGAGCTTCCCAACCATATAACCCCCTTCTGCAAGGAAATCCATATAGTCGTTTCCTTCATCATTTGATGGAAATCTACTTTTCTTATAATATAGTTTTGTTATACAACTTTGGGCAATCTTAAAATCCGATTTGGATAGGGAAGAGCCTTTTAAGTTTTTTTCCTGATTCATGTTTATAGAACTGGCTTATAATAGAATTTAAAGGTACGATTTTTATGGGGAAATATTTCTCATTAGCAGAAAATGCTTAAAGTTAAGAAGGCCATAACGTCTACTTATAGCGAAAGTACTATTCATTGTTTCAATAATAGTTATGATGACATAACTATATATATTGTGATGTGTGCGACTGAAAACTATATAGATTTTGGAGTATTTGTATTTGAAATATTTTTTATGTTTATTGAGAGAAAGATGTTTGGCCATCGTTTTTGTGTTTCTAAATGTTTCTTTGCCCGTTACTATTCTCTTTGATTTTTTCGAGACGACCAAATAAAATAGACAACTCTATGAACATGATTACCCCTATTGCCCAATATGGATTGGGAGTATTGTTTATAATTCTATCCCAGGTTTGCTATGGAAAGATGGAATTAAAGCGTATCGATCCTCCTTTTTGGTGGGCAGGTATGCAACACAGCTCTTTACAGTTGCTTGTCTATGGAAAGGAACTTGCTGGGAGCAGTGTCGAATTTGAATATGAAGGCGTAGAATTAGCATCAACTACCTCTGTTCCAAATCCTAATTATTTATTTATCGACCTTATATTATCTCCGAATGTAAAACCAGGGAAGTTTGAACTTCGTCTGGTTCATCCCAAAGAAGGAACTGTCTCTTATGAATATGAACTAAAGGCTCGGATAAAAGACAGGAGCCGTCATAAGGGGCTTACGCCTGGAGACGTAATGTACCTTATTATGCCCGATCGATATTCAAATGGGAACCCAAAAAATGATGAGGTGGCAGGAATGAAAGAAAAGCCTGATAGAGGTTTCCATGGTGGCCGACATGGAGGGGATATTCAAGGTATTGTGAACCATCTTGATTATATGAAAGACCTCGGTATCACAACGGTTTGGGTAAATCCTTTTTTGGAAAACGACATGCCTGCTTGGTCGTATCATGGGTACGCAATTACTGACCATTACAAATCAGACCCTCGCTATGGAACGAATGAAGAATATGCCAATTTTGTGAAGGAATGTCATAAAAGAGGCCTTAAGGTGGTAATGGATCAGGTATTTAACCATTGCGGATCTGAACATTGGTGGATGAAAGATTTGCCAATGGAAAATTGGGTGCACCAATTTGATGAGTTTACACGGACAAACTACAATGCAGGCACGAGCTCTGATCCTTATGCTTCAGACTATGATTCTACTTTATTGGTCGATGGATGGTTTGATGTGACAATGCCTGATATGAACCAACGTAACCCTTATTTGCTGACCTACCTCATCCAGAATAGCGTATGGTGGATCGAGTATGCAGGAATTAATGGCATTCGGATGGATACCTATCCTTACCCAGATAAGGAAGCGATGGTAGAATGGGTTGATTATGTGCTGGCCGAATACCCAGACTTTTATTTAGTTGGGGAAACATGGCTACATGCCCCTGCATATGAGGGATATTGGCAAGGAGGAGGGCCTTTTACACATATGGGATATGATTCACATATCCCGAGCGTTTCGGATTTTCCTACCTGTTTTGGAATCGTTAAAGGCCTAAGGGGGGAAAATGATGGACTATATGGTCTATATGAGGTGATTGCAAGTGATATTGTATATGCAAACCCTTACCATAATAAGATTTTTGCCGACAATCACGACCTCAATCGATTGTTTCATGAGATTGGGCGAGATATGAAACGCTTTAAGATGGCATTGGCATTCATTCTGACAACGAGAGGAATCCCCCAGATTTTCTATGGGACTGAGATTGCAATGGCAGGATCTGGAGAACATGGGGTGATTCGGGAAGATTTTCCTGGTGGTTGGGAAGACGATAAGCGTAATGCTTTTGAGGAGGCAGGACGAACAGAATTGGAGAATGAGGCCTTTAATTACTTACGAGGGGTTTTGAATTGGCGTAAAACATCCGAAGCCATCGAAAAAGGCCGTTTGAAGCATTTCATCCCCCAAGAGGAAATGTATGTGTATAGTCGTTATACGGAGAATGATGCGGTGATTGTTGTGTTGAACAATGGAGAGAAGGAGCAAACACTTATCCCAAAACGATACAGTGAGTTGTGGAAAGGCTATCGTTCTGGAAAAGAGATTATTAGTGGTAAAACCCTTTCAGACTTGAATAATATAAAGGTTCCTGCAGGGAGTACTATGATTATAGATTTACAATAAACTTTCTTTTGATCTGCTCAACGCCAAGGTGAAGAAATGATTCTTTGCTTTGGCGTTTTTATGAGAAATAGGTAGTTGCTGCCAATACCTGCTTAATGAGCGAATGCTGTCCATCATTGAAGATAGTGAAATCGGCCAATCGTATTTTTTTAGAATCAGGCCATTGCTTATCCATCCTTGCAAGGATGGTTTCGGCTGAAGCATTATCTCGTTTCATAACCCGCTCTAAACGAATACTTTTGGGGGCATATACCTCAATAACCGCATCTACTCCTTTATAGCTTCCCGATTCATATAGAATAGCGGCTTCTTTCAAGGCGAATGGTTTTTCGGATTGTTGAGATTGAGTTTTGAACCATTGTAGTGCGTCCGCTTTTGTCCGAGGATGAACAATCGCATTCAATTTTGCGAGAAGAGCTTTATCATTGAAAACAAGTGAGCCTATGTAAGCACGATTTAACGCTCCATTTGAGAGATAGGCATTCTCCCCAAAAAGCCTTTTTACATCATTGATGAGGCTTTCATCATTGACCATGAGCCATTTTGCTCTTTCATCTGCGTAGTATACACTGTAGCCCAATCGTTCGAATATGCGGCAAACAGTTGTTTTTCCACTACCAATACCACCTGTGATGCCTATCTTTTTCATTGTGTTTCTCGTATCAGGGTGTAAGAAAGTTCGTGGGGGGAGCTATGCAATACCTTTATAGAATGAGGGAGGAACCCGAAGTCGGGTGCGATATGGGGATAGCTTCTATCCAAAGAATAGAAGGGGATATTGAGAGAGAAAGAGTGATTTTGTATAGAGTCATAAGCACTCATTGGAACGAGGCAAGCAATTGTAAGCGAATCCGAATTTAGCTTAATGCGTAGATTCTTTGGCTTTTCAGTAATATGCACAGGCATCTTAAATGCCATTTGTGTATATCTTTCTGGGGATACATAGAGTTTGGCTTTTTTACGCCTAGTGATGATATGGTTAGAGGTATCAATAGGGATACTTGCCGCAATCGCTCCTGTAACTGGGCCAATGGAAATAGGCATGGTGTACCATTCCTCGATATTGGTCAAAATGGTTTGGGGGCCAATCAAGTCAATGGAATCTGGTTCGAGTTTGGGGGGGCGTTCTAATTGGTAGGTCGGTTCTAGTTTGACCTTTACTTGTGAGATTAGTGGAACTCGTTTGCTGACCCTTTTCGCATGCTGAAAATAGATACTATCGGGTCGTAATCGAACTACTTTAATGCCTGATTTGATGCGTGCTTGTACATCTTCCAAGTGATTTTTGGTAAGGATATACCCTCTCCTATAGGAGTTGTTGTACTTGAGGAAGATTGTATCTTTTTTGAGTTGGACATCTTCAAAGAATAAGTCTGTGCCCATGCCCTCTACTTGAACTTCTATGGAAGATCGTAATTTTCCTGTAAGCTGAATCTCTTTGGGGATCTTAACAATTTTTAGGGGGTAGGAGATGGTTGTACGATACTTCTTATTAAGGTTTGTGGAAAACCAAAAGACAGAAGCGGAGAGAATACATAAGGCGAGTACTACTCCCCGTCTCCGTCTTTGCCCTGTTTTGGGCTTAAGGAATTCTATGGTTTTTAATAAGAATTGCTTCATTATGGAAGCCTAAAGATTATTTGATTAGGAAGCTTCCTCATTTGATACAAAAGGTTGAAGAGCTGCCTTTTGTACACGGATTTTGGTGTTTGTATCAATTGTGACAAGCACTGAAGTTTTGTCAATTTGTTTGATTTGGCCATGTATCCCTCCAAAGACCAATACTTTATCTCCAGTAGAGAGAGAATCTCTGAACTCTTCTTCTTTTCGTTGTCTTTGTGTTTGAGGTCTGATAAAGAAAAAGTAAAAGATAAGTAGGAATAAAACGAGGAAAATAATATTTCCATAGAGTGCAAGCCCTCCATCAGGCTGGGCTGCATCTTGCAGAAGGATAATACCTAATTGAATGAAACTCATCATAAATATATAAGGGGTATGTTAAATACATCGGCTGTCCTAAAGTATTTTAGGACAGCCATTATGTATAAGATAGAAAAGTCTTGATAAAAAATGTACTAGTTAGCAGGAGCTTCTTCTCCAGCTTCAACTTCTCCAACAAGCGTAAGGATCTGTGTAAAGTTTCCGCCAGTGTTTGCATAAACTGTAGCAGTCTTACGGAGGTTTCCTTTATCCGTTTGCTTTGGAGTAAATACTAGGTCTACATATCCTTCTTGTCCAGGAGCGATTGGGTCTTTCGACCAATCAGGAGCTGTACACCCACAAGAAGTTTTTACATGTACAATGTGAAGATCCTCAGAACCTGTGTTCTTCACTTTAAACTTCTGCTCTACTTTTTCCTTTTGGGCAGTTTTACCGAAGTTATACTCAGTAGAGCCCCATTCTGCAGTTGTTTGAGGGAGTTCTTTCGCTTTGTCAGCGTGAGAAGTTTGAGATGGAGCAGGCTGAGCTGTGTTAACAGCAGGCTGAGTTGGTCCATCATTAGTTGCAGGATTTGTTACGTTTCCAGCTGCATCAGTTCCAGCTGCACTCTCTTCAGTACTTTCACCTTGACAAGCCGTAAAACTTATTGCGAAAAGAGCGACAAGCAAGAATAATCCAAATCTTTTCATAACGAATTTCGTAATTTTTTAATGAATTTCTGCAAATATAAGTAATAAGTAAAATAAAATGCTTTTTGTTTTACAAGTTCGCGATAATGTTTTGTGTGAACTCAGTAGTAGAGCAAGAACCACCTAGGTCTCTTGTACACTTAGGAGTATCTGCCAGTGTCGTAAAGAGGGCTGTTTCAATTCTCTGGGCTGCTTCAGACATATTTAGATAGTGAAGCATCATGATAGCAGATTGAAGGAAAGCGGTTGGGTTGGCTTTGTTTTGCCCTGCAATATCTGGAGCAGAGCCATGTACTGCTTCAAAGATTGCCTTGCCATGTCCGACATTTGCGCCTGGTACGATGCCAAGTCCTCCTACAAGCCCTGCAGTGAGGTCAGATAGGATATCCCCAAACATATTCGTTGTAACGAGTACATCATATCGTTCTGGATACATCACCAATTGCATACACATATTATCGATGATTCGATCGTAAAATTGAATCTGGGGGAACTCTTTGGCAATTTCTTGTCCAATTCGGAGGAACATCCCGCTAGATTGCTTCATGATGTTCGCCTTGTGAACAACCGTAACCGACTTTCGGTTTTGGGAGACTGCATATTCGAACGCGCCCCGAATAATTCTTTCGGATCCTTTTCTACTGATACGAGCGATAGCATCTGCAATTTGGTTTCGTTCGTCATAGATTTCGAAGCCTGAGTACAAGCCTTCTGTATTTTCTCGGAACAATACCAAGTCTACATTACTAAACTTAGAATTTACTCCTGCAATAGACTTGCAAGGTCTAATATTCTGGTATAAGTCGAACTTTTGTCTGAGTTGGACATTAACACTGCGGAATCCATGCCCAACAGGAGTGGTTAGTGGGCCTTTTAGCGCAACTTTGTTTTCATTGATGGAGTCGATGAGAGATTGGGGGATAAGATCACCCGTTTTTTCGAAGGCAGTTAGCCCTGCTATTTGTTCTTCGAATGTGATGGGAACCTTAGCTGCCTCGAAGATTTGGGTGATGGCAGCGGAGATTTCGGGTCCGATGCCATCACCTGGAATAAGTGTAACAACCGTCATAAAGTTTCTATGTATATTGTATCAAACAAAGAGAAAAGTTATCGTTTGGAGGAATAGTTAATGAGTCCTCTTCCTGATTTCTTGATTAGGCCCGCTTTCATAAAGTCACTGTATAGGCTATCTAAGATACCATTAATGAATCTACTACTTTTGGGAGTACTATATTGCTTCGCCAGCTCAAGGTATTCGTTGATGGTTACCTTGATAGGGATTTCTTGGAAGTTGAGCATTTCGGATATAGCCATATACATGAGGATCTTATCGATCTGAGCGATTCGATTTAGCTCCCAGTTTTGGGCTTTACTTTTGATATACTCATTATACTCATCCACATTAGCGATGCTATTAAAATAGAGGTGAGTCAGGAGTTTTATGTCTCCTGAGAGGTTTTTTCTTCTTTCTACGGCCCTTACTTCATCTGCTACCTCTTTAAGCAGTAGATTAAACACTTTGGAAGGTTCTTGTTCAGATTGTAAGCAGGCATATACTGCCTGCATTACTCTTGTTCTGATATTTCTTCTAGAGATCATGGTATCTTGAGATATATGAAATATTAATCGATATTACATAAAGAGGCGGTTATGGCCAATTGCTTGAATTCTTTGTTCTGCCAATTTTCTTGCCGCTTGATCTGTAGTAATATCTTCATTTTTTGCAAGTTTAAATATCTGGAGAGTTGTATCATAGATTCGTTCAGTCATTTTCATGGCTTTCTTATAATTATACTCTCCATTCACTTCTAGACTAACGTTGATGATTCCTCCCGCATTAATAACAAAATCGGGAGCATAAAGGATGCCTTTATTCTTCAACGCTTGTCCGTCAGCATCTTCATTATGCAGTTGGTTATTAGCTGCTCCTGCGACTACCATACAATTTAGTTGGGGGATGGTAGTTGCATTAAGGGTCGCACCCAATGCACAAGGCGCATATACATCTACATTTTTGGTGTAAACTTCCTCAGCAGAGATTGCTTCTGCGCCCAAGTCTACTGCCTTTTTAATGGCTTTGTCGAAAATATCATGTACATATACTTTCGCTCCTTCTTTCAGGAGTAGTTTCGTAAGGTGTAATCCTACAGAGCCGACTCCCTGTACGATTGCAGATCTGCCTTCCATGGAGTTTGAGCCTGTCGCTTCTCTGATAGCCGCTTTGAGGCCTAGGTAGGTACCATAAGCTGTAACTGGGGAGGGATTCCCACTTCCGCCAGAATACTCAGGTAAACCTGAAACGAACTTTGATTCCATTCCTATAAACTCCATATCTTGTTCTCCCATGCCTACATCTTCGGCAGTAATATATTTCCCACCGAGATTGTTCAAGAACATTCCGAATCTTCGGAGGAGAGCTTCCGATTTTTGGGTGCGTGCATCTCCAATGATTACGGATTTTCCGCCTCCTAGATTGAGGCCAGCAACAGCTGATTTGAACGTCATACCTCGTGACAGTCTCAACGCATCTACGAGTGCATCGTAGTCGGAGACATATTGCCACATTCGACATCCTCCTAATGCAGGTCCTAAAGTTGTATTGTGGATGGCAATAATGGCCTTTAGTCCCGTTGCATTGTCATTACAAATGAGCACTTGCTCATGGTCATTTTCAGATAATAAGTCGAAGAACTGTTGCTTCTGGTTGATTTTTTGGACTTTTGCTTCTGGCATACTAATTACAAATAACGTCTAAGGTCGGTAAAGTTAGGAATAGTTTTGTGAAAAAATAAAGGAAAGTTTTGTGTAATGTCGTTTTTCATTCTTTGGAACTTACACAGAAAGTGTAGGGACGTTCATTAAAAAAATACGTACCTTGGAGAAGAGAGAAACAAAAAACATTATACCTAGCAGACTCATTATAAAGGAGTTTTGATTATGGAGGGATTTGTACGTTTTCTGCATGAAAAAATACCTATAGGGACGCTCGCATTGTTTCGTATTCTTTTTGGAGGAATTATGCTTTGGGAGGCATATCGCTACCTAAGTAAAGGGTGGGTGAAGCGATATTTTATTGAGCCAGAGTTCTATTTTACTTATTTCCCTTTTGATTGGGTGGCTCCTTGGCCTGGGAGTTTGATGTATGTGCATTTTGCGGTGATGGGGTTACTTGCATTTTGCATTATGTTGGGTTTGTTCTATAGGCTTACTATGCCCTTATTCTTTCTTTGCTTCAGCTATATCTTTCTCTTGGATAAGAGCAATTACCTGAATCATTTCTACTTAATTATTCTCATTAGCTTTATCATGATATGGGTTCCTGCGAATCGATATTGGTCATTGGATGCGCTGATCTGGCCAA
>Ga0163110_10000848_pt1 | contig 15026 bp, 16 predicted proteins | sample CRUFie1St17metaG_FD_108703 | JGI IMG/M metagenome (GOLD analysis project Ga0163110, IMG submission 108703) | Marine microbial communities from the Costa Rica Dome - CRUD Field 142mm St17 metaG | ecosystem: Environmental > Aquatic > Marine > Oceanic > Photic zone | place: Costa Rica: the Eastern...
ATTGTGAATCTCATGTGTCGTAAGATTGGATCGCAGACAGATAGCGACAGAATAATATTAATAATTAATTTATTTTAATTCCAGTTAGTAATCAGAATTATTCGAGATAACAAAATAAAAATTATCAGAACTAATCAGTATTAAATAGTAATAACAGTACCCCACTGGGGGGACACGTCCTTGGCCTGAACGCATATATGACTTCTCAAATTTATGTTAAAATTTACGGTTTATCGTCTGTATATTTCGGTATAATACGGTAAAACCTTTGTTAACGGAGATTGGGAGTGGTGTATTAAGAGTTATCAACTCATATGATAACCAGTAATAGTAAAAGAGGGAGATGTTGTCGTTTAAGACAACGATTTCCCTCTGTAGGGGCTGAGTCCACCCTTCTCCTCCCCTATATACGTGAGGGATCGACCTTATGTCCATGTTGGGACGCTTGAAGAGCCTTCTAGACCCCTTGCAGCGTCTCTCTGTTCCTTATTCATACCCATTACAAGATGATTAGCTGATCTTGTTGGTGATGTAAGGAAGTCTTCCAGTACTGATTCCCATTCTTCTCTCTTTCTTTGTCTAATTGCGTCGTGAGCATTGATTGACATAGCATCTGTGAAGTATTTCACTCCTTGAGCTAGGCAGTCTAATCTGTCGTCGTGTTTAACGGCTCCTTTCTCCCGACACATCCGGCTCATTTGATAGAAGAGCATGTAGAGGAGTCTATTCTCAGGTGGAGCGTCTTTGTTTGACCTGTAATCCCAATCAATAACGCTACGGTCAATAACGAGGCGATGTTGATTAAGCACAGGTTCCAAAGCGTCAATGATCCTATCTTCCTTCCGAACATTCGCTCTAATCTCTTCAATGTCAATGTATTGCCCCGTCTGTTGAATATGTTTCTTAAATAGTTCACTTACGATACCATCTCCAAAGTTTGTCTCAATTACTAGCTTAGTCACCTTATACTTACGACAACCTCTCAGTATGTTGAGCAGTGTATCGTCGCTATAACCGTCTCTGTAGGCTCTCATTTCGTGTAGATATAGAAAGCCATTGCGTTGACTCAGGAAGGCTGCTGCAGTCTCGTCTGAGCCTCTTCCAGAGGGGTCTACGGAGCATATGGTCTCGGTATACGGACCCCACTCTCCTTGGAGCTGCATGGGTGAGTAGAAATAGTCCCCGGGCAGTCCCACTGTAGGGGCGTCTTTGATGACATTTTGTGGATCTGAACACCAGACCACGTTATCAGGAGCAGTAGTAGGATTGACGCTAGTAACCACAAGGTCAGCCATTTTAAGAGGGAACTTTTCTGCATCACTTAAACTTGTATCTAGTTGGAATTGAAGCATATAATTAGATCTTCCCATAGATGCTTCACGTTCTATGAGATCTTCTTCGCTAAACCGGTCAGGGTCTGTAACACTCCACTCATCAGCCCCCATATCCAGATCTTCCTGTATTTGAGGTGCTAAGAGTCCTTCGTATTGACTAAGCTTACCTTTTCTTGGATATCTGGAGGGCCAAACAAATGGTCTATAATTCCGCTCTGCCAACTTACGATAAATAGTAAAAGTAGTCTGAGGAGTCCCGAGATACATAATACGGCTATCGTCTTTTGGCGTAAGGATTGCTTCGGCTTCTGTACAGAGTTGAAGTAGCTTCTCACGCATTAACTCCGTCATACTGTTGCCCGGTACCTCTACGTCGTCTAAAATCATGAGATCGGCTCGGCTTCCGGTTAGCTGCCCAGTGATTCCCACCGATTTTACGCTTGGAGCTTGGTGAGGGGAACAGTTGACGTCGAAGCTGATGCGACTCCAGCGAGAATCGTCCGATTTCGGTTGTAGATGACTTAGCCATGGTGTTTCAATAATAATTTTCTGTAAGAAGATCGACATGTTATCCGCCCTCTCCTTAGAGGCGGAGATAATCATTATTTTCCTTTCGTTATCGTTAAATAGCGTCCATAACACAAAAGCACCAGTAATCCAAGACTTACCAACACCTCTGAACGCTTGAATCTGAAGTCTCTTGGGACCATTCTGCAAGTAATCAGCAATTGCATATTGAGCCCTCGTAGGTGATGGAAGACCAAGCTGATCCCACAATGCCTGTAGAAACAGCTTAAAATCATCCTTTAGGGCGGATAGTATATCGTTATCTGTCATTTTTTCTTAGTCATTTCGTTCCAATAAGGATCAATAAAATCGTCTGGTGTGTCATCAAACGGATCAACACTTGATCCTACTTGTCCTTTAGCAGGGTCTATAGGTTTTGCTCTACCTCTTTTCTTATGCCTTGTTATAGGAGGACCGTATGTAGCTTCAATTTTAGCTTTAATACTCTTGTTTTTAACAATTTTACTGAGTTCTCTAAACTCTAGTTGTGTTAATTCTGCATTTAATTCGTTTAAAAGCTTACCATCAGCAATATCTAATATAATAGCAAGACCATTCTCAGTAGCTCTAATAAAGTTAGATAACTTATCTAATTCTTTTTTAAAACCTTTTGGTAGTAAGTCCTTACGCATGTTATAATCAAAGCCAGCTAAAGTAGTTTTATCCTTTGCTATTTCATCCAGAATTAATTTAACTTTTTTGATATTATACTTATAGGGATTAGTAGTAACTCTTTGCATAATAGCATTAAAGACACTCTCTGGCATTTCAGCATTGCTATTCATCAGCTTAAACTGATCGTTAGCTATACCAACAATCTCATCAGACTGTCTTATCAGTTTGGCATAGTTCCCAGCTGCTTCTTTTAGATCTTCGTCATTAGTAAAAATCTTCCAACTACCATCAGGATTCTTAAAGAATTTTTCACCAGCTGGACCAACCATGTCATTCCACCAGTTAGTCTTAGCAACGTGTACGTCAAAATCTAGAAATTCTAAGTTTTTAGCATCATGACCTAAGCCATATACACCTTCTTTAACAATGATATCCGATATCATCGGCCATTTTTTAATAGGTTGACCGTTGAAGAAACCTAGTGAAGCTTTAAGTTGTGCTATGTGATCGAGGTTAGGCTTCTTTGTTATATCAACACCTTTCATAGATTCAAAGAAATAAGGAAGAGCTGCTTCTTTAACCTTTTCAAAATCAGATGTTGTAGACCATAAGTTTTCAATAACAGCAGCTTCTTCTCGACTTATAGACTTATACTTGTCTATAACAAATATATTGTCTTCATGTGTAAAACCTAGCTCATTAAGTTTATTCTTTGTTTGAGTAGGTAAGTTTGCCCATAAGTCTTCTCCTTGAAGATATTTCTGTTGGCTTCTTATACCTTTAGGATCACCTCCACCTTTTGGTGTAATACCGCCTTTAGTAGGGTCTATACTTCTAGCATCCCCAGAAGGTATAATATCATCTGTTCCTTCAATTTTAAAAACATTAGGTACGTCATTAGCTGCTGCATATCTATTAAAAACTGAGTTACTAAAAACATCATCAAAAATTCTCTGCAAGTTTTTACCCATTCTAATAGGATTTGGACCACTGAACAGTGTATCAGCCTTAAATGCAGTAGTCTCCATAGCTATATCTTGAGGATCTTCACTAGCACCTCCAAGTGCAGTAAGAGCTACATCTAAAGTCTTCATTGGATACTTTCTAATGAGTTTTCCAGCTCCAGTAATAGCACCTTTTAATAGAGCTGGTTTAGCTAGAAATGGTGCAGCTATAAGAGCAGTATCCACAAGAGGAGAAGGTGCTGCGTTTCCTCCAGTAAACATATCACTAGGAAAACCATTGTTTATCAGTAGGTTTCTCTCTGTTTCAGATAACTGCATTTGATTAACAAATTTCTTATAAGCATGTCTAACGTTTAATCTGTTTTGTTCTGTAGGATCTTCACTAAATCTAGGAAACGCATACTCGTCATCTATAATCTGTTCATAATTGATTCCTTCTGTGTAACCACTTTTTTTAAGTTGTTCAGATGCAGAAGGTTGACCAGCTAGACCCCATTCATTCTTTTCTTCTTCTTCCATCAATTAATATGTGATAGGATTACTTGTTCTCGCTCGGTCTGTCCGAATGTCGACCTCATCCAGTCGAGCCAGTGAGTGCTACCTTTCGCCTGATTGCATCTGGTACACGAGGGTACAACATTCCTCGTAACGCTTTGACCACCCTTGCTCTTAGGTTGTACATGGTCGATTGTAAGTTTGTGTAATTCATAAGATTTTCCGCAATAAACGCATTGACAATTGAAGTGCTCTTTGATAGCTCTTCTCCAGAGCCTTTTAGATTCTGAACTTGTCATCGTTATTAAATTGTGTAAATAGTAATCAGGTTTTGGTAGTAATGGTGTCATAGATTAACGTCTGTTTGCTCCGCCTCTTCCACGGTTTGTTTTTCTTGACTCAGGCTTAACACTGCCGTCAGGTTGATGTGACATGTCAGTCTGTGCTCCGGGTTTACGCTTTCTACGTATCCTCATTAAGTCACGCCTATATGATCGTTTAGCATCTGTGTCGTTAATCTCTTTTTGTTTCTTCTGTCTATGTCTTCTAGCTTCTGGATGGGTTCGGTAGTACCTTGCTGTCTTACCGGGGTTCTTGCTAAGTTTAGGTCCGGGTCTTGCCATAGAGTCTGCTCTTTACTAATTCTGGATCTACCTTCGGTATTATCGAAGCTAATTTGTCGAGTGGGCTGCCTTCAAGAGCAACACCTGTTATGTCATTAGTCTTAAGCCAATCACATGCTGCTTTTAAGTCTTGAGTCTTTGCTTCACCACACTTTATTAAACGTAAGAACTCTTGCGTAACAAGGTAGTGGAGTTCGTTAAAACTTTCCTCGCCAGCCTTCTTAGGTATTACTCTTGTATCGGTCATTTTTTTAAATCCCATTCTTCTTTGGGAGGAATCTTAATCGTTTTTGGTGTATAGCCAAAACCTTCACTAAAAGATCTGATAACCTCGTTATGTTTGGTCGACTTCTTCCGATTTTTTCTTCTTTGCTGTTCGTTCATTCGATGTCTAATCCTTTCTTAACTATAGCTAGTGCCTTATCATCCAGTTCGTTATCTGTTTGTTCTACAAGTTTTTCGAGTAGGTCGACAACAAACTGTTTAAATTTGTCACTCTTAAGTGCAGTTAATACGATTGGTTTTAATAGTGCTAGCATGATTACTTAGTAGTTTTCTTAGTGGTTTTCTTTGTTTTAGCTTCTTTAGCTATGATATAAGAAGTCTTAACTTCTGGTTTCAGATCATTAGGGCCGTCTAATGGTGGCTGACCTGTTTTATGTGCATCTGTGAATGTGCTCATTAAAATAGTCCTAGTTTTTTCTTTTTCTTTGGCGGATGTACTTTTACTATTGGTACTATATCCTGACATAATTTAGCCATAGGCGTATTAGGCCGAATCATAAAACCTTTTTGCATTAGCTCCGCACATTTATGGGCTCGAGTAAGCTCATACTCTAGCCGCATCTTTTCTTCTTGGCGTTTTGCCATTTCTTTGCATTGTTTATATCCTGACTTATCCAGAGGAACCATAAAATTAATTTGGAATCCCCAGTTTTCTGCTAGTGTATAACTTGTAGGCTGCATAAACTCATCAAGCGGTTTAGTATGATTACCCATATAAAAAGGTTGAAATGTCATCGTGCTGCCATTACAACTTATATTAGGACCAAAAAACTGACGACTTTGTGCTCCGTTATTCTGAAACTGTACAGCTTGGTTAGTTACGTTACCAGTAGCAGCAGCTACAGGATTACTGTTGTTATGTGTTTCTCCCTCTGCAAATGCTGGTGCAGTTATTGAGAGAAGATAGAGTAAGACGTAGTAGTACTGTCTGTGTCTATTGTTCTGTCTATTGTTATTGTTTCGATTGTGCCAGCTTCTCTGGTTGTGATCTGTAGATCCCAGTCCGCTGCATTGTTTGTTGGTGTGTATACTGTATCTGCGTGTCCTATGCCTCCAGCTCCTGTTGCAGTAATGTTTGTACCACTGTAAGAGGAAGAAGCTGAACCCTTGATATCGTGAACCACCTCCTCTACTATTGTTTGTTGTGTTGTGGTTGTGCTCTGCATGCTTCCAGTCGTGAACTGGGGCGTAACTGTGTTTGCTCTTGCAGCTGTGGGTGACAACAGAGCTAAGAGTAGTATCCATCTTTTCATGTCTTTGTAGTGGGTTGTTGTTTTTTCATCATTGGACATTCGGGTGGCTTACTACTGCCGTTTTTACCAGTAGTTAAACCGAAGGTTGCAAGTGCTCCAGTAAATACTGATGCAACAAAAGTTATATCAGAGTTACCAGACTTTTTAACCATTGGTATATCTATATAGTTCATGGTGATGATAAAACCTGACCAGACAACTACACCAAGCCTTACAAATGTTCCTAATATTTCTATTTGATGTTCTTTGTCTTCAGCAGCATCTTTTAACTTGCTGATGATTCCTTTCTTTTCTGGCGGTTTTGTCTCCATTTATTTATTTTATTTTGTAGGAATTTCTGTGCCTTTTTTCTAATACTTTCAACTAAAGGTTGTGTAAGGGTGGTAGCTGCTACAGCTGTAACAGCAGTTGTAACCGCAGTAACTATTACTTCCGGAGAAGGTTGAGGTACTGGTTCTTTTATAAATGGTATTTTAAGTGTAGGCGGTTTAGGTGCTTCTTCTACAGTTTTAACTGGTTTAGCTTCTGCATCCCGTAGATCGCTGGGTGGTACAACCATAGGAGTGTAGTAAGGTACGTCAGCTGTAGGTAGAGGTATAGATATTGTTTGTATTTTTTCTACACTGGGGATTGAGATGCTTGGTAAGTTTTCCATGATTCTTTTACTGCATCTGTCCAAACTGCATTACATACAGCTGTAACCTCTGCTGGTTCTTTGCTTATGTCTGAATCTGGATTTAACACATATCTTTCAAAAGATCGTGTTAGTTCTGTGTCATCTTTTTTGATGACTGTTGCTTTACGTACTTGTACGTTTTTATATTTACCGACAACTTCTATCTTGTCGTATTCGATTGATTCGCTTAATGCCATTAGGGTTAATCTCCGATTAAAACAGGTTTAGGCTTAGTTTATAGACGTAGCTACGGTCTATGCAGTTCTATATGTTATAGTGACGTACATTTGATCTCCAGAACTTAAATCAGAATTAGATAATTGTCCCCAACTACCATTATCGTATACTTTATAAAATCTAATGCTATTATCACCCTGACCTATATATGCCTTTACACCGTTATCTCCAGTGTTTACTCCATCGTGCATAACAGTACCTACTGCATCTGTCCTTGATGAACCTGTACCACTTCTATTGACAAAAGGCATAGAAACATTTACCACATCTGAACCGCTTACTGAACTAACATAAAACAAGAAAGTCATTGTAACCACGTTTCCAACCTTGGTATATTCAGAAACATTGTAACTTGAATGTAAAGTTAAATTACTGTTTGTAGATAAAGTGTGTGTACCTTCTTCATAGTCATCTAAAGCGTTGGCTGCTGCGGTGTCAGAGTTAAACGTCAATCCATGAGTATTGATTGTTGCTTTCTTATTAGTAGCAACATAAAATTCTGTGCCACTATTATTAATATGTTTTATTGCCCAATCGCCGCCTTCATCTAAGAGACCAACCATGTTACCGTTATTTGCATAAAGCCAACCTCTAGTAGTTCCTCCATCAGTTTTAATTCTAATTGCTGTAGCACTACCAGATGACCGAATATCTGCTCCGTCACTTGTAGTATCAAGTCTGAGAAGATTATTATAATATAGCTCTACTGCTCCGTTTGCATTACCAGCAATTATATTTTCTGTATTAGCTTCATTATTTAATCTAAAAGTATCCGCTAATATGTATAAATTACCTGTACCATCTTGATGAATATAACTGTGCCCACCATCGTGATAAATTTGTAGGTCATCACCAGTCCCAATCTTAATTTTATTGTTATCTTGAATTACTATATCATCATGGAATATTGTATCCCCTGCTCTAGTTTCAAGTTTACTTACACCATTAAAATATAGTTCTACGCCTGAATTTTCAGTCGCTTTAATTATATGTTCATTACCATCAGCAGAAGCGACACGGAAATCATTTGAATATACCCATAAAGACCCAGTACCAGCATCTTTTATGAATGAGTTTGAGCCATCGTGATAGATTTGTAAATCATTCCCTGTTCCAAAATTGGCCTTAATATTATCTCTGAGTTTTACTGAAGCATTATCTGTTTCAAATACTCTTGCACCATCATAAAAAAGCTCAACTGGACCATTTTGAGTGGCAGTAATCATATCTTCATTATTAGCTTCATTTCTTAAATGAAAATCATTACTTCTTATATCTAATTCACCTGTGACACTATGGATGTGAGAGTTTGTACCATTATGAAACAGTTTTAAATCAGAACCGATACCAAACCTAAGTTGTACATTATCAGCATTAGCACCAATATTGACTGTTCCGTCATTAAAAACTTTTATTGCTTCAGTATCGTTAGAAGCGATAATTTTTAAATTTCCTGTAGAATTATCAATAAAGCTGTCCGTTCCGTTGTGATAAATTTCTAAATCATTACCTGTCCCAAGTCGTACCTTCTCGTTATCAAGAAAGTCGATAGGAGTCGTTAAACCCCTATCATCTATTTTTGTTAATGGCATTTGCCTAACTCCATGGAGTACCTACACCATGTACTGGTGTTTTTTGAAGGGTGATATTATCATCTATAGCTTTTTCGATCTTAGCTATAGTGCCTGTTTCTTGTGCTTCTAGCTTTGCTTTGACCCAACCAATTACAGTTTCCTGTGTTAGATCTTTATAAGGTACAAGAGTGTCTGGTTTTTCTAGATCGACTTCACCAGTAGCTCTTGTAGAATAGGTACCATCTGTACCGTTTACACGATAGATAACTTTGTTAACATATCCATCTGCAAGTTCTCTTTGTAGGGTGTTAACTTCCCATGTTTTTGTAATTGACATTGTTTTTTTTAAAATTTTTAAGGTGTTAGCTTCGGTCTATTATGCTACTTTGTATGTTCCAAACAACCTTACATAGTCATCATCAAAATGTGTAGATTGTTGATTACCAGCATTTTTAGTGTATAACCAAATTCTTCCAGTACCACTACCTAGTGCGAATTGTATATGGTTTCCTGTCGCATAACCTATAGCAAAAGAATTGGCATATTGACCATATTGATCTGCTGTTGGTGTGAAAGGTAATCCGTCTATGTATATATTAACAGAACTACTATTACTACTAAATCTTACACCTAACTGAACAGTTACCCAATCTCCAACTTTCTGATAAAAACCATAAGTATAATTTGATTGTAAACCTATCGTTGAGTTACTTGGCGTGAATGTGCCTTCTTCATAGTCGTCAAGTGCGTTGGCAGCTGCGGTGTCTGTGTTAAACTTAAGCCCATCCCCATCTATTCTTGCTTTGATAGCATTAGTAATACGAAATTGTGTGTAATTATCGTTATAGTGCATTATTGCCCAGTTACCACCTTCATCTAAGAAACCGACTTGGTTAGCGTTATTTGCATAAACCCAACCTCTAGTAGTTCCTCCGTCAGTTTTAAACTTTAGTTCTACAGCACTACCTTCTGCCTGTATATCTGCTCCTTGAGAAGTAGTGAATAACTTTTTCTCATTGTTGTGATATAGCTCTACGGCTCCATCCTTTATAAACTTAGCCATACTTTCTCCACCAGAATAAGTAGAGATTTGTACACCAGATGAAGTGTCATCAGATTGAATGGTTAGTGGCCCTGATCCTCTTATAACATTAGTACTGTCGGCAATATGGTAGATTTCCAAATCATTACTAGCACCATATATGGATTTAGAACCATCTGGAAAAGTACAACTTCCGCCTAGAGCTATGCCTGAGCCATATGTCTCTAACTTTTTACTATTGTTGTAATATAGCTCTACGGCTCCGTTTGGAATAACTTTTACTGCATTTTCATTAGAAGCAGCTTGTAAAAACATAGTTGAACCATTACTTCTTATAAATAATTCACCTGTATTGGTTATAAAGCTACTTGTTCCATCGTGATAAATTTGTAGGTCTTCACCAGTTCCACATCTAAATTTAATATTATCAGGAACATTTGCACCAGCATGATCTACTCTTAATGTTCTAAGACCAGCATTATTAGTTTTAAAATCAAAATATGAATTAGTATCACCGTTTGCAATAACTTCAAGTTCGGCTTGAACATCATTATCTCTTTGGTTTACAAATTGAAGTTCTCCTAAACGACCAATATCTCCTACAATTCTGTATCCTTTAAACACACCAAACGCTGTAGATGTACCACTACTTGCAGCTTGTATTTCTAGTATAGCATTTGAATTTGAAGAAACTTTTATTCCATCAGCAAAAGTCTCTAACTTTTTATTGTTGTCGTAATAGAGTTCTACTGCTCCATTGCTAATAAATTGAGCAAGAGTTTCTGAACCATTATTGATAATGAGCTTACCATTTGAAGGCATGATATAATTATCTGTTCCATTATGGTAGATTTTTAAATCTCCTCCATCGCCAAATATTGCTTTATCATTATCAGCAAAGTCTATATCGTTACCATTACTCTGTAAGTCACCGCCTAGCTGTGGTGATGTATCACCGACTAGATCTGTGTTAACAGTGTTACCAGATGCTGCTGTAATACGTCCCTGAGCGTCTACAGTAATAGAAGGTATAGATGTTGATGATCCATAGCTACCAGCTGTTACAGACGTGTTAGCGAGCTTTGCAGCAGTCACTGCGTCATCTGCAATCTTAGCTGTAGTTACTGCTCCAGACGCAATCTTAGCTGCACTAACTGTACCATCGCTTGGTGTACCTATATTAACAGTACTACCCATAACAACAGCAAAGTAGGTTGAACCTGTAGGAGGTGCAGCTGCTAACTTAATTGTACTACCAGATAATGCAAATCCTTCTGATGGTGCTGATGAACCAGCATTAGGCTTCTGTATAACACCATTAATACTTAATATTATTTGTTGTACATTAGCTGGTGCGTTTGTAATTGTAAAGTCTGATGTAGACCCATCGAAAGCAGGGCTAAGTGTAGAGATAAAAAAGTTACCTATACTTTGTGCTTCTTCCCATGCAGTATTCGTTGCATTATATACAAGAAGTTTACTCGAGCCGGTATTAAAGAATAAATCACCAGCATCGTTATTACTTGTAGGATTACTTGAACCAACTCTGTACCTTGCGTTGAAATCGTTTATATCATCACTAAGTTGTTTGATGTCATCTTCTTTACCAAGTATTTTGTGGTAGTTATATACCTGTCCTGATCCTGTAGAGCTAACCATTAAGCCTACACCAGCTACCAGAGTTTCATTATTTAAACTAGATGGAGCATTGTTAACAGTAACAGTAGATCCACCTACAGTTCTGCATGTAGTACTTGATCCTGATCCGTTAAATACAACACCGCCTGCGTCTGATATAGATATAACTACACCACTAGCTGGTTGTGTATTTGGAAAAGCGACTTCTGTTGCTACAACTTCGAGACCACCAAGAGGAGATATCTGTGCAGCAACATAATCTACTACAGCTCCAGATGTTGGAATGTGTGAGTCGCTATCAGATAGAGTTGTTTGTTCACAGCCTAGCTTACCTATAGTAATAGCATCATTAGCTATCTTAGCAGTAGTTACATTAGCATCTGTAATCTTAGATGTTGTAACAGCGTTAGAAGCAAGCTTTGCATCAGTCACTGCGGTTGATGCTATTTTATCTGTAATAATTTGTGAGTTAGCTATCTCATTAGTTGTAACTGCATCTGCGGCAATTTTACCTGTGGTAACTGCATTAGCTGCTATTAACGACGTAGTAATAGCTGCTCCAGCAATGTGTGCCGTATCTATAGACCCATCTACATAGTGTTCTGAGTTAATAGAATCGTCAGCTATCTTAGCACCTGTTACTGCATCTGGTCCTAATTTAGATGTAATTACAGCATTGGTTGCTAATTCACCATCGCCTACAGCTCCGGCTACAATTTTAGCTGCTGTAACTGCGTTGTCTGCAATCTTATCTGAAGTTACTGAATCATTTGCTAACTTAGCTGTACTTATTGCTGAGTCAGTTATCTCACTTGTAGCTATAGCTCCACTAGATGCAGCTGTGACTCTACCCTGTGCATCAACTGTAATGTCAGCAGCGGAGTATGTACCAGCTGTAACCGAAGTGTTAGCTAGTTTATCTGCTGTTACTGCGTCGTCTACAATTTTAGCTGTAGTTATCTGAGCGTCTGCAATGTGAGCAGTATCAATACTTGCATCAACATAATGTTCGCTATTAATTGAATCATCGGCTATCTTAGTTCCATTTACTGAGTCAGCTGCTAACTTAGCTGTAGTTACACTATTGTCTACTAGCTTAGCAGTCGTAACATTATTGTCAGCAATCTTAGCAGTTGTAATTTGTGAGTCAGCTATATGCTGAGTATCAATAGAACCATCAACATAGTGCTCTGAATTAATAGAGTCATTGGCAATGTTATCTCCATCTACAGCATCGCCTGCTAACATAGCATGTGCGACTGTACCTGTGTCTCCTGTTGTTACTACTGTACCTGTAGTATCAGGAAATGTAATTGTTCTGTCTGCTGTAGGGTCAGCTACAGTTAACTTAGTTTCGTGTGCGTCATCTGTAGCACCCTCGAAGATTAACTCTACGTCCTCACCAAGAGTCAGGTCTCCAGTCATGGTTCCACCAGTTGTACTAAAGAACCTGTTTCCTACCTCTTGTGTCTTGTATAAGTTTTGTGTATAGTTATCGTTAAGATCTTCTGATTTGATTGCTGATCCAGCATAAAAGGTGGCTGCTAGACTGTCGACGTTCGTATTTCTAAGTATTTTGATTTTGGCTCCGTTAGAGGGAGCAGTATTAAATTGTACCGTGGTAGCGTTGGCAAATGACCACGCAGTAGTCACGGCTGCGTCAACCTGTACTTCGACGTCGGTTGACTTTAGATATGGGAATGTAAAGGAGTAATTGGTGGTGGAACCATTACCCGTATACGAATTTTCTGTAACAGCCATTTTAATTAGTTGTTATTGTACTGTAAAAGTTTTTGTGTTTCTAAGTTTTGCTTTTCTATTTGGGCAGCTCCTTGAATGTTACCTTGTTGCATTTCAAAGTCAGCTCGTTGCTGATCTATAATATTATCTTCACCAATCTTATAACGATTCTCAGCAATCTTTTGTTCTTCACGAACAATTTTGTCAATCTTTCTGAAGAAAGGTAAGAGTTTTAGTTTAAGTTCTATTCTTTCATTCTTACCTAAGATGTGCATATCTGTGTACTGTCTAAATTCCTTGAGCTGTCTCTGAGTCTCAGGCTGTACCATTATCTCAGCTATTCGTTGCCAAGGTTGTCTTTCAGCCATATAAGATAGAATCTTGTTACGTTCAACAGTATCATACTTATAAGATCCAGTAGAATCCATGTTTAATCTAGATATACCTGTATAGTTAATCATTCTTAAGAAATCCATTGTTTCATCAAATGTAACTTTCTTACCAGACTTAGTTGTATATGACATATCTCCACCGGGTTGTGAGCAAACAGCAAATGGATTTATAGCACAATTTATAGCTTGTAAAGGATCATTAGGATCTGGTTCTTGTACACCGTTATTACCACCACCTAAAGGGTTAATACTATCAGGTAAGAAGTTTTTAGCTACAGGAAACTTGTTCATTAGATACTCTAGGTATTCTCCTTGAATATCCTTTTGAGCTCCATCAATAGCATTTGATAAGACACTTAATGCACTAGACATAGGAATGAATGATCTAGTAATCTGTGCAGCTAATCTTTGGAATCCACTTAAGTCAGCATTTAAAATAGCAATGATAGGTTCAATGCTAGTTAAAGGTGTATTCTGGCCGAATGAAGCCATAAGAGTCCACATTAATTTACCACCTATATCTTCTAATACAGGTTGACCTAAGAGATGAGAGTATAATGCCATATCTCCTAAGATAGCTAAGACTTGTTGTACACCGGGTATACCTTCATAGCTATACCACTTACCAGCAATCTTAACAGTATAAGGTTGATAACCATATAAATCTCTATGCTTTCTTCTTGTTTCTTGGTTATAATGTCCATTACCTCTAATGTTACCAGCCATAGCATAACCGTATGTTGTAGTAAATAACAAGCCAGTAAACATTAATCTACCTGTATACTCTTGCTGTAGCTGTTGAAATACAACGTTAGCGTTTGGGGTATTAGTCAGGTCTATACCATGTTCTAGTAGAGCTGCGGCTATCTGTTCATCAGTCTTTGCATAAATAGTTTTAGCATATCTATTCATACCGGGAATTGCACTAATAGGAGTCCAAGAAGCTGCTGCTTTAACCCAGTTAACTTGAGTACGTGGGAATGTTAATTGATAGCGAAGAGCTGGATAAGCTGTAACTGCTTGGTTAATCCATCTCGAAACACCATCATCTAAGTTTAACTGTACTTCCCCTGCAAGAGCTTTAGCAATAGGATCTTGAAGAATACCATTAGAGTCAAATGTTTTCTTAGCTAATCTTCGTTCAGCTTCTAAAAGTTTAGCCATACCATCTTTATCAGGAATAGATCCAAACTCATATAAAACTTCATCATAAGCTTGCATTCTACGAGAGTATGCACCCATAATATCAGCAGCATAACCGTCAGGGAACATCAAAGCAGTAGTACCATAACGTGCAGCTGGTATACGACCTATCTCATTTAATCCAAGTGCCATATCTATCTGAAAATTCATGCCAACGTTATTGTCTTTTTCATAGACAGCCTTCATCTTCCTGAGTATGTTACCTACTTTATCTTCTTGTAATTTAAAGTCTTTCCTATATGCTTTTAGTAATTCTGTTGGATCTTTATGAGCCTGCTTCATTGTTTTAAAAGCATGTTTCAAAGCTCTTCTGTTAGTATCAAATACTGCACCAAAGAAATAAGCTTGTCTTTTTACAGCATCTACATCACGTCTAGCTATAGCCCA
>Ga0163110_10000850_pt1 | contig 15018 bp, 6 predicted proteins | sample CRUFie1St17metaG_FD_108703 | JGI IMG/M metagenome (GOLD analysis project Ga0163110, IMG submission 108703) | Marine microbial communities from the Costa Rica Dome - CRUD Field 142mm St17 metaG | ecosystem: Environmental > Aquatic > Marine > Oceanic > Photic zone | place: Costa Rica: the Eastern...
AATCCCGAATCTGAAACCATGATGCAGGAGGAGGACGCTGTGTCGTTTGCCTCAGTCGGGAACACCAGCGGTTGGCTTGCAAGCGCTGGCGGAGCAAATCAGGAAAGAATCCACGGTATGGTCGCCTTTCCCAACGGTTCAACGCTCGTCGGGGGCATGTTTGAACAAAGCATTGAATTCAACGGGGACGTTATCGGGTTCTCGAGCGAAGACTCTGATTTTGGTATCGATTATTTCCTCGCATGGATCGACGAAGAAGGGAATTGGACGGCAACAGCCTCGGGTTCAAGCAGCGGTCTGGACGGCATCGATGCGATGACCAGGCTCAGTGACGGTACCGTCGTCGTCGCTGGTACTTTTTGCGGGATGACAAAGGGTGATGCTTGCAACTTAACCCTCGGAGACCTCAGCCCGTTGAACAAGTCCACCATCGACGATGAAAACGCTGTCTTTCTGGCAGCCATGACCCCAATCGGCGAGTGGTTATGGGCCACGTCTTACTCAAATCTCTACCAGATGTCGGTGGTTGACTTGCTCGTCACTTCAAACGACGAAATCCACCTTGCCTTGCTTCACCGAGACACGCTCGTTTCGGGAGATGACCGTGCTCCGGGCAGCATTACCGAAGATTCCGTGGCCATTCTCGTCTTGGACAGTCACGGGAATCACATGCACATGCACACGGTGTTCTCCAGCGAGAACCTTGAAAATTCTGGTGCGCTGTGCTTGGACTACAGCGGTCAGACGTACTTCGCAACGACGTTCCTGGAATACATCAGCTTTGGAGACAACGCGCTGAACAGTTTCGGTGGCGCGCACATCGCTGTCGGTCAGTACAATTCGGGCGGATGGCTCTGGGCAGAAAGTGCCGGTGGCACGGCCGATGCCTCCGTCTCAGACTGCAAAGGCCGATTTGGCGATGGCGTGGCCATCGTTGGAGATTTCAGTGCCAACATGACCTTTGATTCCATAGAACTCGGGCCCTCGGTGTGGATCGATTTCTTTGAGGCGCATATTTCCTCAAACGGTTCCTGGTTGCACGCTACGGCCTTTGGTGGTGACGGTGCAGACCATGCCGTCTCGCTTCACATCACGGAACAAGGGGATTCCGTCATCCTCGGGAAAACTTCCGGCACCTTGGTCCTCGGTGAATACACGCTCACCGATATTGATGGCCTGAACGATGGCAGTCACCACGATGTGTTCTTGGGCAGGAGGCAAGCCAACGCTTCGTGGGATTGGGCCATATCGGCTGGCGGCTCAGGCGATGACATTCCAGACAGTCTGGGCGTGAGCAGCACCGGTTCCATGCTCATCTCCTTCATTTCGAATCAGGACGGTACGTACGGCGCCCACGATTTTGATCACAGAAGCCAGTACGACATGGGGCTCTGGCTTTACGAAACAGACCTTGACCTTGACGGTGTTCTCGACGGGCTCGACAACTGCCCAAAGAACGCCAACAACGACCAAGCCAACGTCGACGGGGATTCCTTTGGCGATGTTTGTGACGAAGACATTGACGGCGATGACGTGCTCAACGACGTCGACGATTGCCGAACCGGGGAATCGGGTTGGTTGTCGGACCTCCTGTCTGACCACGATGGTGATGGGTGCCGGGACCTGACAGAAGACTTGGACGACGATGAAGACGGCGTGTTTGATGAATACGACCTCTGTCCGAAAGGGCCCATCGGTTGGGTCTCAACCGAAGAAAGCGATATCGAGGGGGACGGTTGTTCCGATCTTGACAGCGACGGGGACGGTTTTGTTGACCAAGCGGACAATTGCCCGTCAACCGCCAATCCAAATCAAGCCGATTTGGACGACGACGATATCGGTGACGTTTGCGATGCGGACAAGGACGGCGACAGCATCCCGATTCCCGATGACAACTGCCCCAACGACATCGAAGCTTGGGTTTCCTTCGCTTGGAACGATTACGATGCTGACGGCTGCCAGGACGAAACTGCGGATGAGGACGACGACGATGATGCCGTGCTTGACGAGAACGACGCATGTCCGATGGGCGAGAAAAACTGGGGTGAAAACGCCACATCTTACGACAACGACGGCGACGGTTGCCACGACGACTTGGAGGATGACGATGACGACAACGATGGGATAGACGACGCCCTGGATCGCTGCCCGCGCGGGCTCATTGGACCTGCACAAACCGGACAGGACAAAGACAGCGATGGTTGCATTGACGCGGTGGAAGACGACGACGACGATCAGGACGGTGTGCTGGACCCGTTGGACAAGTGTCCGAACACAAACCTGACCGAGCAGGCCACAGAAAACGGGTGCAGTTCGTACCAACTGGACGACGATGAGGACGGCGTGGCCAACGCCTTTGATTTCTGCTTGAATACGGCCGTTGGAAGCACGGTTGACAAACAAGGTTGCGAAACAACCGCTGCAGAGACAGCAGGCGAAACGGAGGAAGGCGGCTCAATGGCCACGTTGATCTTCCTCCTAGCCGGCGTTATTGCTGTTTATGCGGCGTACACGGCCTTGCGGCGCCCGGGACCAGCTCTTCCCAAGGAACCTGTTGCCCTGGAGCACCCGATGCCCGACAATGACGGCAACCTCATGGCCCGAGTTGACCATGTCTTGGAAGAAGCGTGAGCTTGTTGCGCGCGCTTTGCCCTTCTCGAGGCCGTCAGGCATAAACCACGGCTGGCGAGAGCGGCATTGCCGAGTTGGCTCGGCCGGTGTCATCGCCATCGCTCTCTCCAACGACCACGTTGACCGTTTGAAGTTGCAATTCGGCGGCGATGAACTCTTTCGCTGCCTCCAGCACCTTAGATTCGTTCATTTCAGAAGCCACCACTGCCTTTGAAGCGTCGTCCCACTTGAAGACCTGGGGGAGCATTTTTTTGCCCCAAAACCCGATCATTTCTCCTTGGCGTTCGCCCTGCAAAAAGGGCATGTCGCGAAGCGCGGAGATGAATTGTTTTGGATGACCGCCTTCCTCGATGAAAGAGAGAGCGGCCTGAGCCATGGTTCGTTTCCAAGACGGCGAGACCACAAACGTCGCCTCTTTGGCCGGTCCACCAAGGTGGCGCTCGGCAACCACACGGACCTTCCGTGCTTGTTCCAACACCTCGCGAATGTACTGTTCCCCAGACAAGACCAGTGTTTGGGAGGTGGAGAGCGGTTCCGGGACCGACAAGGTGCTGCCCGATACGTATGTTGAGGATGCCGAGAAGTTTGTCCACCATTCCTCGGCCAAGTGAGGCGTTGATACCGAAGTCATCTGGGCCCATGACGGTAGCCAGCGATGAACAAGGTCGATGTTCTCACCACCTCGCCGCGTGTACCAGTTGATGTCTTTGATGATTTCATAATGCGAAATCTCCACGGCCCGGCGCAAATCGTAGGTATCCATAGCGGTGCAGAATTCATGCAGGCGCTGAGTCATCCGCGCATCCATCCAATCGTCCATTGGCGAAGGGTTTGCTGACCAAGCCAGCAACTGGGCAGGCATCGATTGCATCTGCAACATGACCCGATGGTTTGCATCGAGCGCAGTGTCCGACCAATCCATACCGGCCGTTGGATTGGCGGCAAAGAGGATGAACAAACGTACCGTATCAGCACCGTACAACTCAATCATTTCCTCAGGCGACACGGTGTTCCCCAACGACTTGCTCATCTTCGCAGATCGCGAACCGAGTTCATCTCCACAATGCGGGCATGCCTTCCCTTCGTATGCCGTCGACAGGGTGACGGCGCAGGATTGGCAGAACGGTGCGGATTTGTTGACCATGCCCTGACACAGCAGTTCGTTGAACGGCTCGTCCACGTCAGTCAAGCCCAGGTCCCGCAGCGCTTTGGTCATGAAGCGGGCGTAGATGAGGTGCATTTGTGCGTGCTCAATACCGCCGCAATAGAAGTCAACCTGCATCCAATGATCAGCGATGTGCTTTGCGAACGCTTCACCGTCGTTTTGCGCATCGGTGTACCTCAAGAAGTACCATGAGGAATCCATGAAGGTGTCCATCGTGTCGGTTTCGCGCCGAGCAGGTTTACCGCAAGTCGGGCATAGAACGTTCACGAAAGAGGCGGAGGTTGCCAACGGGTTCCCACGGCCAAAAACCACGTCTCGGGGAAGTTCAACGGGTAAATCGGCTTCGGGAACAGGCACGGCCCCGCACTCATCGCAATGAATGACAGGAATTGGTGTCCCCCAGTAGCGTTGACGAGAAACAAGCCATGGCCGAATCTTCCAATTGACGGTCCGATGACCCCTTGATGCCTCTTCAAGGGCTTCGCAAACGGCGTCTTTCGCCTCCTGGCCGTAAAGGCCATCAAAACCATCCAACGGGCTGTTGACCATCCAGCCAAATTCAACCTCTGCGCGGTCCAGAGCCAAGGTAGCGTCGTCGCCCTCGTTCATCACAAGAACGCGACGAATGGGAATGCCGTATTTCTTGGCAAAATCATGGTCGCGCTCGTCGTGAGCTGGAACGGCCATCACGGCGCCTGTTCCGTATGAAGCGATCACGAAATTGCCAAACCAGATTGGCACGTGCTCACCGGTGAGTGGATGAATGGCGTATCTACCAGAAAAAACGCCTTTTTTCTTGTTCATGTTCTTGATTCGGTCAAACTCGGTGATGCCAGCAACCTCATCGAAGAGTTCTCGCCATGCTGCCTCGTGTTCCGTTCCTGAAACCAACGATTCTGCGAGCGGGTGTTCGGGGGCCAAGGTGACAAAAGTAGCGCCAAACAAGGTATCAGGGCGCGTGGTGAACACCTCGATGTCTTCATCCCTGTCCAGAACGCCAAACAGAATGTTGGCACCCTCTGAGCGACCGATCCAGTCCCGTTGCAGGGATTTAACATGCTCAGGGAACGCGATGGTGTCCAATCCATCGTAAAGTTCCTGGCCGTATGATGGCAAATCAAGGAACCATTGGCTCATCTCTTTTTGCTCAACAGGGCCGTTGCAGCGCCAACAACGGCCGGCTTTGACCTGTTCGTTGGCAAGCACCGTGCTGCAAGATGTGCACCAGTTCACCGGAGCGAATTCGCGTCTCGCCAACCCGTTTTCGATAAATTTGGTGAAAAACCACTGGTTCCATTTGTAGTACCTCGGGTCGTGGCTTTTCAAGGTTCGACGCCAGTCGTAAGAGAAGCCCATCCGTTTGATTTGTTCGGTAATGGAAGCCATGTTTCGCTCCGTGATATCGTGAGGATGGCCGCCTTCGGAGATGGCGGCATTTTCCGCAGGCATGCCGAAGGAATCGAAGCCCATTGGATAGAGAACATCGAAACCCATCAGCCGTTTGTACCGCGCAACAGCGTCGCCTATGGAGTAATTTCGAACGTGCCCCATGTGCATTTTTCCAGACGGGTAGGGGTACATCTCGAGGCAGTAAAACTTGGGTTTCTCATCGTGAATATCGGCGTGGAAGAGGCCCGCTTCGTCCCATTTTTTTTGCCAACCAAGTTCGTCCACTGGCTCTGTATCGGCTGACAAACTGCATCACCGTCCACTGGACAAGAGGTCCGAGTTCACAACACGCTATGAAATCCACGCTTTGTTTGAGGGCAGTCCGCAGGAAACCAAAGACCTCAGACGAAGTCGTTTTGCGCGAAATCAGCGCTTGTTTCCAACAGGAAGACGGCTTCTCTCGTCAGCTTGTACCGGTTCTTTACGCCCATCTTTCTGCGCTCAACAAGACCGTACTTTTGCAGGGTTCGCAGATGATGAGAGATCAGTTGCTGGCTCTTTTCCAGTCGCTTAGCCAATTCCGCCTGTGTAGGGAACTCGCCCATGCCACCATCTTGGTCCAGAAGGTTGAGGATTTTCCCCTGAAGGCTGTTTGGGTCTGGCGAAAGCGGCGGTATGGGCAAGTCTTCGTCGCGCGTGCTCGGGTTGAGTTGATTCGTTAACGGATAGAACCGAACGAGGCGCCCATCGCTCTTTCTCCAAACGTGCTCCTCACCTTCCAAAACCCGCAGGTGATGGGTTATCTGTCCGTTGCTCATGTCCAACGCATTCATGAGGGCTCTGAAATGGCAACCCGGATTGGCTGTCAAATATCCCATGAGACGACCGCGCTGGTACCGACCGTCGGTGGTTTCGTGGGTTTTTCCAATCAGGCCGAACAGCCACAATCCAGCGGCGGTTGCTGGAAGGCGCAGGCCCTCATTGGTCGCTGCGGCCACAACGAAGAGTGAGAACAAGGAAGCGGTGAGGATCACCGTGGCCGTGACAACCACGGCGCTCTGCTCGGAGGTCCCTTCGGACGGTTCTGGAACAGCGGCGAGCACCACTTCTGCTTCTGCTTCCAGCGGTTGTTCCATTCGAACTTCAACGATTTCAACCGAAGGTGAAGCACCTTCTCCGCATGCCGGAGAACGCGCAGCATCCACAACGACGTAGAGGCCCTGGACCTCAGAATTTGGCACCCATGTTGGCAGCGTGCGTGCGTTGGAGAGCAGGTAACTGGTGTCGTCCATGTTGAGGACATGGCACGTACCCTGTCCGGTTTGAAGAGCGACCCATGTTCCGATGATTTCGTACCGCTCTGGTGCCGCCTCTTCCTTCAGAGCGGGTTCTTCCTCGCCATGGTTTGCTGGCCATGCAACAGGAATTGAAGTGGACGTGGTTGAACTTGAAAGCAACGTGATTTTCAACGTGTAGTACCCCTCAGGCAAGAGTGCCTCACCGTTTTGAATCATGTCAATTTCAAGGTCGCTCATCTGAAGCGGACTCGACTCTTCAGTCAAGAGGACTTTCCTACCGTCATAGGCATCGCATAGCGTCTGAAAACCGTGAACAACTTGACCGCTGTCGTCCAAGAATTCGATTTCAAAGGTGCAAGACTGCGCCATTCGAACATGTTGGTTGTTAGCGCCAGTGATGCTCGTGTCGATGAGCAAGGTTTGGTCGTCTTGCCACGTGAGGGATGCCGCAACGGTCGCTGACTCGGAGAGCACGCAGGGGTTGACCTCGCTGGAATGGTACTCGACCAAGCGACTGGTGGCAAGACCCAATTCGGGCACCTCAGCGACCAAGGTGAAGACCCCCGACTCCACGGCGCAACCGGCGCCGTCATCAAAGCCCCATTGGGGCAGAGAAAGTGATGTTGATTCCCCGTCTTGGATGGACACTTCAAGGTCTATCTCGGTGCATTCTTTGCCTTGACGGGTGTCGTAAACAACCTGTCCAAGATCGTCGACGATCCACATCTCTGCTTTGCATGAGGACGTGAACTCAACAACAGACGGTGCGTCTCCAACATTGCTGAGGAGAAGTTGACTCGACAAAACGTCCCCCGGGCCGTACGTGGGTTGGTCTCTGCGGTTCACGTCAATGGCGATATTGAAAGAGGATGGCGAGGGGAGGGTCCCCGTCTCGGCTTGGTTGCTGTAATTGAGGGTTTTTCCAGGCGTGGCGATGGAAACAGCGGCTCCCACGTTTGCTGTAAATTGCTCAACAAGGATGACTTCTCCTGGCATCAAGCTGTTGACGTCGGAGGTGCAAGAGGAGCCGAGGCGATGCTCTGCATCGATGACAATCTCCATCGCGCAAGAAGGCAGTACCGAGATGTCAACGCTCTGCGCAGTGGGGTTGTGAAGGTTCACCATGTAGAGGTGCGGCCCGGTTGAGGCCGTTCGCTGCGTCTTCTCAACCGAATAGGTCAAGCCGTCAGGCAAAAGCACGGGTGTCTGAATTTGGACGGTGGTTTGGTGGGTAAATCCCGCTGAGTGGACGAGTTCCACGGTGTACACACCACCTTCCAACCAGTTTCCGTCGTTGTCTTTCATCGACCACGCCACAGGTTCGAAATCCATGCGTTCTCCCGCAAAGAGGTCGAGACCCTGTTCACGATCCGGGCATGCGTCGGTGCCGTCGACGAGAAGAACGCCGGTGGCGTTGTAGGCATTGATAACGTAAGGACACGTTGGGTTCACGAGCAGCGAAACCTCTGGACCGTTGTTCACCAGTGAGGGGGCCAACACCAACGGATCCTCAGGCGTGAACCATGGCTGATTTGGGACGTCTTGGACCTCAACAAGGAAGGTGACGTCATCCTGGTCCGCAGAAGCCATGCCGACAAATAGCGAGGCGAGTAACAAGCCCGCCAACACGACAAAGCGGCCTGTCGGCTTCTCGCCCATGTGCAAACATGGTGAGTTCCCCTTTGAAAGGGCAGCGGTGCAAAACTTGCGTTAACGATCAGAGCTTTTCAAGATCCATCATCGTTGGGATGGCGGCTTCCTGAGCGGCCTGCTGTTGCATCTCGTACTGCTTCCACTCGGGGAGGCCTTCGGTTCCTTCCCATCCCAAGGCTCGCGCTTCGGCATAGTTGCCCTCTGCAAGGTAATGCTGAATCCATGCCTGACGACGTTCCTCTTCTTCAGCCAGCGAGGCTTGAGCAAGTTGATCATCTCGCTTCGCGGCCATGGCCTTCCGCTTGCCTGCGGCTCGAGCGAATTGAGCAACAACGATGAGTGCCAGAAGGAAGATGATGATACCGCCCATCAACTGCAGTGTTCCGGTGTCGCCGCTCAAGAAGGAAAGTCCACTACCGTCGTCGTCCGATTTGGCGTTCGGGTCTGAAGTGATGCTGCAGACGGCCGTGCTGCGGGAGCCTTGTGAAACCTCAGGGTCCCACGGGCATGGGTCTGCGGCGTCGGCCACACCATCATTATCAGCGTCAGGACAGCCGAACTCGTCGTTTGCCGTGGAGGTCCCCCGCTCTTTTGGACAGGCGTCTGGCTGGTAAGCGCCGGAGACGGCGTTATCGCCAAAGCCATCGCCGTCGAAATCGTTCCATTGGGTGGCGCGCAGTGGGAAGTTGTCAACCCTGTTGGAACTGTTCTGGTTGTCGCCCCAACCGTCTCCATCCATGTCCGACCACTGGCTTGCAATCTCTGGGAAAGCGTCGCCACGTTGTTGCCTTAGAGTGATGAACATGCCAACGTTATCGGTGTCTGCCTCGGTGATGTTTTCCCAATAGTAATTGTCGCCATAACCGTCTCCATCAAAGTCTGACCACTGTTCAAAGTCATCGGGGAACGCATCGTCGACATCGGCGTAGCCGTCCAAATCGGCGTCCGGGCATCCCTGGCGGCCCTCTTCAAAGGACTTGCCAAAGACGTCCACGCAATCGTCCCCGTTGGGCACCTTGGTGTTGTCACCGTATCCATCACCGTCGCTGTCCTCCCACTGGAACGGATCGTCCGGGAAGGCGTCAAGCGGGTCGGTCACGCCGTCAAGATCGGAATCGGGGCAACCTCGACTGAGCGGTTCTTGGGATTCACCGTACTCCAACGGGCAAACATCGCCTCGCGTGCCGTCCGTGTTGTCTCCGTAACCATCGCTGTCTTCATCGCTCCACTGCGTCGGATCGCTCGGGAAGGCATCGCCGTTGTTTCCTCCTGGGTTATCGCCGTAGCCATCACCGTCGCTGTCCTTCCACTGGCTCGTGTCGTCAGGGAAAGCATCAGGGTTGTTGCCGCTGGCGTTGTCGCCGCGATTATCACCGTCTCGGTCCGACCACTGGGTCGGGTCGTCGGGGAAGGGATCGCCGGCGTTGGAATAACCATCACCGTCTCGGTCAACGCATCCACGACGGTCAACGGTTGAGGAACCGGCGTTGTTTGGGCAATCGTCAGGTTGGTTACCGTCTGGGTTGCTGCCGAAGCCGTCGTTGTCTTCATCGCACCACTGGGTCGGGTCGTCGGGGAACGCATCGGCTCCGAAACAATCCGTGGTGCTTGGCCAGTTGGCGGATGGATCGGAGTAGCCGTCGCTGTCGGTATCGGGGCAACCCAACCGGTCGAATTGTGAATCTCCCCATTCGTTTGGACAGGCGTCGGCCCTATCGCTTTGCGCGTTGTCGCCGACCCAATCGCCATCGCTGTCCATGTGCTGCGTTCTGTCGAGCGGGAACACGTCCGGTTCGTTGGCACCGGACAGGAGCAAGCCTGGCCATGTGGAAGGCCTGTACGTGTCCCAGGAGGCGTTTTCATAGTTGTCGCCATAACCGTCGCCGTCGGTGTCGTTCCATTGGGTGGGGTCGTTCGGGAACGCATCACCGGACTGGTTCACATGAAGCTGATACTCGTCCAAGTCGAAGAGGTAGTTGTCGCCGTAGCCGTCTTCGTCCGCGTCAACCCACTGGTCTGCGTTGGCTGGAGCCCAATCACCCTCGTCCGACCAGCCATCACCGTCGGCATCCGGGCATCCAAAGCGGTCTTCCGTTGAAGCCCCAGGCGTGGTTGGGCAGGCATCGGGTTGGAAAGATGGAGCTGGGTTGTCGCCGAAGCCGTCGGCGTCCGTATCGTTCCATTGCGTACCGTCCGTTGGGAAAGCGTCAACGACGCCGTCGCCTTGGTCGGTGGTCGGGTAGCCGTCTTTGTCCTCATCGATGTCGGCAAACCAGTAATAGACGCCCTCATCGTTTCTGCCATGAGCCGTCACGATATGGGTGGCGTCAGGACTCCAAGCTACGCCGTTGAGTTGACCGCAGTTGTTTCCACCGCCTCCACTGGTGCATCCACCCGGACGAGGTCCGCTAAACCTGTCCACTTCCGTGCCCGTATCCGACTCGTAAACGATGGCCGATGCGCCGTCGCTCTGGTACCAATACATGCCCGATACAACCTGTGTGCTGTCACTGGAGAAGGTCGTGGAGGCGCATGACGTGGAAGTGGTCTTTTGCCAAACAAGGCTCCATGAACCGCTGACGTATTTGTACATGTCAAAACTCGCGGAAGAGCCCTCCCAACCGCCGCACATTGCAATGTAATTGCCGTCCGGCGACCAAGCAACGGCGTTCACCGCAACGGGTGGATTCGTGAAGGTCCACGTCGCTGAGCCAGAGGTGGTGTTCACGACGTAGATATCCCCGTTGCCAGCCAGCGCCAGATAGTCGCCACCAGGAGAATATGCAGCGTCGTAAAACCGGTCTTCACCGTTCGGATTGAGCGTGTAAAGCTCAGAGCCCGTAGCGACTTCGATGATGGACACCTCTCCGTTGGTGCTGTACTGGCCGTTTTCCCGGCCTATGGCCACCGCAATGGTGGAGCTGTCCGGTGAAAACTCAACGTTTTCCACCCAATCGTTTGAGCCGACATCCATGTTGATGCTGCCGTGAACCGAACTCAAGTTGGCGGCGTAAAGGATCTGAACGGTGTCGTCGCTCATGCCAGCAGCCACGTACGTGCCATCAGGGGAGTAGTCAACGGTGTAAACGAGGTTGCCGGCGTTGAAGGAGCGGACGATGGTCCACGTGCTGGCGTTCCATATCCTAACGAAGCCGTCTTCGGCGCCCGTTACGATGAATTCGCCGCTGGGGGAATAGTCAACGGCATAATACGAATTGCTGGAACTTGTGGTGAACTCGTTCTGGAAATTTGGATTGTTTATCGTCCATCCGTCTGCGACATCCGAGGTCCCATCGCCGTCCCTGTCTGGACATCCTGATTTGTCAACCGTGGAATTGCCCGGGGACCATGGGCAGTCGTCGGCGCTATCTTGCACGCCATCGCCATCCGTATCGGCAGCCTGTGCGGCAATGCTCGTCACCGAAACCAGAAAGAGGAAGGCAAGAAGAATCGCGCCTTGTTTTGGCCATCGCCGAGCGCTCGCTGAATTTGCCATGATTGTGCTAATCTCGTCCCTATAAAGGGGTTTTTGTAAAAATGCTCAACGAGGTTTGCTACCGACTACGCCATGACACGAAGTCTTGAACATCATGAGAGGCTCCCAGCAGACATGGCGGGAGACATACCAAAGGTGAACGTCGCCGCCAAGGACAGGGTGCTGTTGCATCTGCTTTCTCAAGACGAGTGGGCGGACAGATACATGGTGCCACCAAGCATGACGCGCCCCGGTATTGCCGAAGCCTGTGCCCAGCATCCACCAAACGTCAGCCGTACCATGCGGGATCTGTTGAAGGGTCTCTTGGTTGAGGAGCACACCCGTGCGGTGCAGGGCGATGAACGCCGACAGAAAACCTGGCAGTTGACCGATGAGGGCAGACTGAAAGCGCAGCAGCGTTATGGTTCACTCGAGGCTACGAAGGTGCTTGTTCGCAACATGGACGGCGAACTCCTCGAGGTCAAAGCCTCCGAGGCCTCAACGCTTTTGGAAACCGAATTGAGTCTGCTTCAAATCCTTCTTCACGCCCAGCACGAAGGCGTGTTGACCTATGGAGACATCCGATTTGGAAGCATCAAGAAAGTCAGCGAGGAAGGGTTGCCTGAACCCGGAAGATTGACCCCGCTGGTAGGTGTTCATGCAACCTACGCCAACCGCCCGCCCATTACCCGACCGGTGTACGGTAGAGACACCGAACTACGGGCGCTTCACGATTGGTTTGGCGAACGCCACCCCTGCATGGTCGTTCACGGCATCGCCGGCATCGGCAAATCGACACTCGTCGCTCACTGGCTCCATCAACACATGGAAACCGACCCGCATCTCTCGGTTTGCTGGTACACGTGCCAGCCTTGGGACAAGGCGTTAGGGTTGGCGACAAGTTTACTCCATCGTTTCGGCATTGATGAAACCCACGACCCCTACCGCATCATCGAAACGCTGCCTCTCACACCCGGAGCGGAAATGAACGTCGATGCGTGGAAACGCCGCCTGACGGCGTACATGACCGACGCAAACACCATCCGAGAGCGGTTCAAGGACAGCGTCGGTGGACCCCCTCCTTACTGGCTCATCGTTCTCGATGACGTGCATTACATCACCGAAGAAGCGAGGCACCTGCTGGGCTCTTTGTTGCAATTGGCTCAAAACGGTCCGTTGCGCGTCTTGCTGGTTTCAAGGACCGAACTCAGTGTTTACGACCGGCGGGACGTTCACATACGCCACACGGTTCGTGAGCTCCCGCTGAAGGGTTTGAGCCTTGAAGCCACGGCCGCTTGGCTTGCAAACTTGGAAGGAGGGGAAGCACCGCCGGCCGATGAGGTTCATGCAGCCACCGGTGGGCACCCGCTGGCCATGGAACTCTTGGAACTGTACGGTCAACCGACGCACAAGGATTGGTTGCGTTTCTTGGACGAGGAAATCCTCCTTCGCTTGCCTGAAAAAGAAAAGGAAATGCTAGCGACGCTAGCGGTGGCCGACGAGCCGGTCAAGTGGGAGCACCTCGCCAAAAGCGTGGAGTGGAACGGAACACCACCAGAGAATCTTCTCAAACACGGTCTTTTGCTTGAATTGGACGAGGGAATGTGGCTTCATGAAGCGTTGCGTGAGCGGTTGCTTAGGGACGTCGGTGATCGCCAAGAAGAACGAAGAAAGAGGCTTGGTTAACCTCAGAAATCGTCCGCTGTCATGACTTCATCAATCCATGAAAGCAGCTTTGGCTTTGGCATGCTTCCTGTCTTCTGTGAAACAATTTTGCCGTTATGGTAAATGAACAAGGCTGGAATGCTTCGAACGCCGAGTTGTGCTGCGGTTGCTGAGTTCTTTTCTGTGTCCACTTTGGCTACCAAAATCTCACGCTCTTGAGCCACGGCCTGAAGGACCGGCCCAATCGCTTTGCACGGTGCGCACCATGGAGCCCAAAAATCAACGATGACCCATTCCGTGCCGTTCACGGTGTCGTTAAATTCACTGTCGCTGACATCCCTAACTTCGCCCATGGGTTCACCTAAGTCCCGCTCTGTTAGACCTGTTATAGGCATTTGTGCCGTTTTGAATGGACTACAGATATGGCAAGCCTCATGAAATGATGGCTCTTGGGTCTGCCCGAGGGATAACATGATTGTAGCGCCCAGCGTTCTGACCTCCAACCTTGCCGACCTTGCCACGGACTGTAAGGAAGCCGTTGACGCCGGGTTGAATTGGCTCCACTTGGACGTCATGGACGGTAATTTTGTTCCGAATCTGACCTTTGGCCCGCCCGTCATCCGAAGCTTGCGAAAAGCCCTCGGTCCAGATCCGGTGTTCGACGTCCACCTCATGATTGAAAACGCTGAAGATTGCTTCCAGGACTACATTGACGCCGGTTGCAATCACCTCTCTGTACACGTTGAAGCGGTCAAGCACCTCCACCGACTCATCGGCGCCATCCGAGACGCCGGCGCTTCCGTCGGCGTAGCGCTCAATCCAGCCACGCCCGTTGAAACGGCTCTTGAGGTCCTCAGCGAGGTTGACATGGTGGTCATCATGAGCGTGAACCCAGGGTTTGGAGGTCAATCGTTCATCACCAATGTGGAAGGCAAAATTCGCCGCATCGCTGAGGCCATCGAACAGCAAGTGGCGACCGGAGGGCGTCCCGTACAAATTCAGATCGACGGAGGCGTGAAAGCCCACAACATCGGCATGATACGGGATTGGGGTGGCAACAACTTCGTGGTCGGTTCTGGCCTGTTTAACGACAAGGGAAGCGTTGCAGAAAACCTTGCAAGCATCCGTGAAGCGCTCGGCTGAGGAGGGCTTTTCATTCGTATCCTCGTCGTTTCGTTGCTTTATCCCGTCCCGTCCAACGAAACGAGGGGCGTGTTTGTTGAAGACCATGTTCGTCTCTTGCTCGAACTCGGTTGCGATGTCAAAGTCGTCAATCCACTCCCGAGGATGCCGCGCTACGCTGAAGCACGCCGTTCCACCATGATGGGTGTCGCGAGAGCCCCAAAGCGGTGGAGACATGGTGGCGTTGAGGTTTTGGTACCTCGATTTTTTGCCCTTCCCGACCACCCCTACCCTCGATTGACCGCCTCAAGTGTCGCCCGCCGTGCGAAATGGGTCGAGAAGCAACTGGCTGATTGGCGGCCGGACATCATCGTGTGCCACACGCTGTGGCCGGTAGCGCATCTTGCTCAACAACTGGCTTCGCGCTGGAAACGCCCGTGGGTTGGTGTTGTCCACGGGTTTGATTTTGATGTAGGGCTTTCAATGAAAGGCGTGCGTGACCATGTAAGGGCATCAGCCCGTTCGTGTGATGCGTTGGTTTGCGCCTCGGATAGACTCGCCTCCGTCGCAACAGCGTGGCCGACGCCGCCCGACCGCGTCCAAACAATCGCCTGCGTCAC
>Ga0163110_10000852_pt1 | contig 14992 bp, 7 predicted proteins | sample CRUFie1St17metaG_FD_108703 | JGI IMG/M metagenome (GOLD analysis project Ga0163110, IMG submission 108703) | Marine microbial communities from the Costa Rica Dome - CRUD Field 142mm St17 metaG | ecosystem: Environmental > Aquatic > Marine > Oceanic > Photic zone | place: Costa Rica: the Eastern...
AACAACTAGAAAATGACAACCGAGACCATATATCCTATCATACCTACAAAACACTCTGTAAGAAGGTAGATGGGAATTTTCAAACGTTGAGTATGAAGATTCTCATTGAACTTTTGCATGACCTTGGGATTATGCTCAACTTTCGGGACAAGGAAGAAGGGGAAGAGATTTCTGAGACACAGGTATTGAATCCTGCTTGGATTACCAAAGGGGTATATGCGATTATTAATGCTGCGAAGTTGATTCATCAGAAGGGAATTATGCGTTTTGAGGATATTCGAGAGATATTAGACCAGCAATATATTCATGAGGAGTTACAAGGGAATCGTATTACTCAGAAGATTAAGAAGTGGTTAGGGATGGCAAAACCTCCTAAGAAGGAACTTGCATATCCTACTTCTATGGAGAAAAAGCTTATCAAGCGGGTAATGCGCCAGTTTGAATTGGCCTATAAGATTCCTGAAAAGACAGCTTTACTTATTCCAGGGGCATTGTCGGAGGATAAACCTGATATTCAAATTCCGAAGGGGGAGATTCGGTTTCGTTATGTATATGATACCATGCCTAGTAGCATTATGTCGCGTTTTATTGTACGTACGCATCATTTGCTGCTTGGCGAACAATTATGGCGGCATGGAATTGTATTAGAGGAGAAAGAATGTCGAGCCTATGTATATGCTGTTCCTACAGATAAGCATATTTATATTGAGGTATTAGGAGAGGGGAATAGAAGGGGGATGCTTCATGTCATTCTGCATCATTTTGAAGCGATTCATAAAAGCCTTGCTGCCATTGGCAAAGAAGAGGAGATTTATACGCAAAGAGAAAGCAAAGGAAAGTTATGTGCCACTTGGTATCGGTACAATAACCTAATCATTGCAGAGCGAAACGGTATCAAAGAAATGTTCTTGCCTGAGTTGGAGGGCTATATCAATGTTAAACAAGTGTTAGAAGGGGTGCGTTTCCCTCGGGTAGACCTCGACCATCTCAAAAAGACCGAGAAAGTACAATTGCTCTTCCTTGCCTCTTCCCCAAATGAAGCTTCTATTTTGCGGGTGACAGAAGAATTTAGAGACATTAAAGATGCCATTCAAAGCTCAAAACTTCGCGATTGTTTCCAATGGGAAAATTGCTTTGCCGTTCGCTCCAAGGAGTTTAGACAACAGATACTGTGGCATCATCCACAAGTGGTTCACTTTGCAGGGCATGGAAAGATTAGCCATACGCAAAAAGTTTCCCATGCAAAATCTGTTGAAGAGGCAGGGATTATTCTAGAAAGCCAAACGCGTAAGGGGCGTTTTGTGTCAGGTAAGAACCTTAGTGGATTGTTTAGGGAGTTTCAGGGAGTGGTGGAGTGTGTGATTCTGAATGCTTGTTACTCAGAGGGAGTTGCGGATATCATTAAGAACTATGTACCTTATGTCATTGGAGTATCTGGCAAAGTGGAGGATGAGACGGCAATTAAGTTTGCTGCCACTTTTTATGAGGGGCTTGGAGAGGGAAGAGGAGTGAAGAAGTCGTTTTCGTATGCTTGTGCTTCGCTGGGTTTGGATAGCCGTTCTTCGGATATGTTCCAATTGATTGTTGGGGGCTATAGGGAGAGAGAATGGTAAATCCTTATCTTGCGCACCAATAGGAAGGCAATATGGATCAAGCATACAAAAGGGCATTAGAGAAAATTGAAAAGGCTTATAGAACGGGTGCAACTTCATTGAATTTGAGGTCGCACCAGCTCAGTATGTTGCCTCCAGAGATAGGCAAATTGCACAATCTGACATGGTTGGATGTGGCGTATAATCAGCTGAGTGTGTTGCCTCCAGAAATAGGGAAACTTCAACAGCTGACGTGGTTGGATTTGAGGTCTAACCAGCTGCGTATGTTGCCTCCAGAAATAGGCAAGTTGCAAGAACTGACCAAGTTGGATTTGAGGTCTAACCAGCTCCGCATATTGCCCCCAGAAATAGGCAAGTTACAAAAGCTGACCTTCCTATCTTTGAGTTACAACCAACTGCATATATTATCGCCAGAAATAGGGAACTTACATGAGCTTACAAGTCTATATCTATATAGGAATCAACTCATTACTTTGCCCCCTGAAATAGGTAAGCTCCAAAAGCTGAGATGGATAGATGCAAGTGATAACCAGCTTATGAGTGTGCCTGCAGACATAGGCAAGCTAGAAAACCTAAAAGATCTGTATTTGAGAGATAATCGGCTGAAGAATTTGCCTGCCGAAATAGGAAACCTATCCAAGCTGACTACGCTGCATTTGCAGAATAATCAGTTGGTGATGTTGCCCCCTGAAATTGGACGCTTACACAACTTGATTAAATTGTATGTGGGGGATAACCAGTTGGGGACTTTGCCTGCTGAGATAGGCAATCTCTCCAAACTGACAAATCTGTATGTGCACAATAATCAGCTGCGTATATTGCCTTCAACAATAGGGGGCTTGCAAATACTGGGAGTGCTGTATGTACGGAATAATCAGCTCATTACCTTGCCTGCTGAAATAGGCGCGCTACAAAACCTGAGTAAGCTATCTGCGAGCTATAATCAACTACGTGTGTTGCCGCCAGAGATAGGAAGCTTACCAAAACTGAGAGAATTGCATGTCGTTTCTAATCAGCTGCGCACCTTGCCTCCCGAAATCGGGAACTTACCAAAACTCGCCTATCTAGATGTGAGTGATAATCAACTCACTACTTTGCCCCGAGCAATAGGCGAACTACAAAACCTGCGAGAGTTATATGCGCAGGACAACCAACTCAGCAGTTTGCCCCCAGAAATGGCTAAGCTCCACAAGCTCAACTCCAATAATCCGAAGGAAGCATGGAAGAGCAAAGGGCTAAAGCTCCAAGGCAATAAGTTTGGTGTTCCCGAAGAAGTATATCAAAAGGAGCCACAAGAGATTATACAATACATCCTTGATTGGCAGAGATCTTAGCCTCTTCTTATCCTTTGTATCAGTCCCAAAAAGAAAGAACATATATTTTTGATATACTCTTGTGAAAGGCTGATCAAGTAACTGACCATCAATAGGGTGTCTATAATGTAGATATGTTGTATTAAGAATCTATTCTGAGTAATTTGAATTATCGTAAATTTTGGGTATGTTTATGTTCCTATAACCTAATGACTTATTACTATGCGTAATCACCTCGGTGATTGGCCATTGCTAAATGTGAAGGAAAGGCCTAGCCCAATTGCTTTTTGATCAATAATAGCATGATGATAATAAGTATATTATGAGAACAACTGTACTACTTTTCTCCCTATTGGTATGGCTTAAGGTTTGGGGCTTAGGGCAACAGCTCCCTGACATAGCCATAATTGACTTACACGCTCCTGCTACCTTTCAGATGGCCTTTGGATCGGCCGATTCTGTTTCGGTAGAACTGTACAATAAAGGTAATCAACCTTTAGATTTTGCATTAGAAGAAGTGGTATTGACAGCCACTTTGAATGGCAGCATTGTTTTGCGGGATACCTTACAAACAGGTAGCCTTGCAATGGGTGAGACATTGTTGTATACCTTTGGGGGTACGATCAACTTGGCAGGGTCGCCTGTTCATGCCTTCGAGCTGAGGGTAGATATGGCAGGAGATGTGGATGCAAGCAACGACTTTTTACAGGAATTTCTATGGGAGCTTACTACTATAGGAAGCTTCCCTTATAGTGAGGATTTTGGAGGTGGTCCTAGCGGATGGGTTTTTGATGTAATCAATAGCAGTTGGGAACTCGGTACACCCGCAGGGACGGTCATTGCTTCTTTGCCCCCGAATGCCATGGACATGAATTCGTGGATGACAGGCCTTGCAAATCCCTACCAAAATGACGAAATGTCGTGGGTAGTGAGTCCCTTCTTTGATATGACAAGCTTGAATACGCCCCTCATTGGCTTTGATATATGGTGGGAATGCGAATCAGGCATAGATTGGGCTGTTCTACAATCTTCTACGGATGGAGGGATAACTTGGCAAGCGGTCGAATCAACCCCCAACTTGAATAACCTATATACAACAGGCAGTCCTTCGAATATGCCTGCGGGGGTAGTGGCAGGCTGGACGGGAAGTTCAGGAGGCTGGACACATATAACCCAATTAGGAGCAGAATTGGGCGGAGAACCTAGCGTATTGTTCCGAATAGGGTTTTGGTCGAACCCGAGCATTGTTTCAGATGGAATCGCGTTTGACAATGTGGTGATAGAAGATGCAGGTTCGGGTTCAATCGAAGCCTTAGGCTTTGTGCCATATCCTCCTACCGAATGTGGAGGCGTGAATACAGCCGTCAAAATGGAAGTCGTGAATCTAGGCGCGGCTTCTATTTCGGATTTTGAGGCGGGCTTTGTAGTAGAGGGAGGCGATACCATTTTTGAGAACTTCCAACTAACAATTGCAGCAGGCGATACCGTTGAGATTGAATTTGCAGAAGGAGCTGACTTTAGCAATGGAAGAAGTCATAGCCTTACGGCCTTTGTGCACCTGCAAGACGACATCAATCTACAGAATGACACCATTGAAACGACCTTACTTTTCCCTGAAACCGTTCAGAATCTCCCTTATCTCCAAGACTTTGAAACAGGAGGTGTATTAGACTCTTTATGGGTGCAGGGGGAAGACCAAGCTGTGGATTGGTATATAGGGATATTGCCTTACTATGTGCCTGATCATACCACAGGCTCAGGCTATTATATGTATACAGATGATGATACCTATGCCGATTCTATTGACTTGTACAGTGCATGTATTGACCTAAGAGGTCTTGCACCTGCTTCCCTATCTTTCTGGGTATATAGCACGAATTTCTATACCATCAATCAGAACCCTGGTAATCAGTTGGTTGTGTCTGCAATAGCAGGGGATGAGGCAATAGACCTAGACACGATCTCTCATATGAACAACAATCAAGCATGGGTCAATAGAATCCTTCAGCTGGATAGCATTCAGCAATCCGACATCTTCCGAATTCGCTTTCGGGGGCAAACCACTTGGGCTTCTGCTGCATCGCATGATATTGGGTTGGATGATGTTGGGATTCAATTCGACAAAGACCTAGGGATTGTGGGTTTCTCAGAGAGTACAAGCCAACGTTGCTTTTCGACTACAGAAGAGATTGCTATCAATATAGTGAACCTAGGAGTAGAACCTATAGACTTCTCTGAGGATTCCGTTTATATTGATATGACCATCACAGGACCTATTAATCAGGTGATACGTGAGACCCTATCGATGGGAGTCTTAGCTGTAGGGGATACATTGGAAGTATTTTTCGGAGATGTCGTGAATCTATTTGCCAATGGAACCTACTCCTTCCATTTCGCATTGACCTTGGCAGATGATGGGGTAGAACAAAACGATACCCTAAGCCTGAGTTTGATGAATCAGGATGTGCGACAATTCCCTTATTTCGAAGACTTTAGCGGAGGTGTAACTGCTTGGGAAGCAGGAGGGGCGCATAGCAGTTGGGCATTAGGCACCCCAACAGGAGGAGATATTAGGGTGATTGGAACGACAGGGATAGATAGTTGGGTCACAAATCTCCAAGGCAATTATTCGAATAATGAATACGGATGGGTGATGAGTCCTTGTCTGGACTTTAGCAACCTAATTTCCCCCGAAATTGAAATGGATGTATGGTGGCATACCTTTTATGGAGGAGAAGATGGAGCGGCTTTGCAATATTCATTGGATGGGGGTGAAAACTGGCATGCAGTAGGGACATTCGAGGATGCGTACAATTGGTATAATGCGGAGGATGTGGAAGCAGTGGGAGGAGCAGCATGGAGTGGCATTACGAATCAATGGACGCGGGTTCGACACTCACTGAGCGGATTGGGAGAAGAGTCAGCGGTATTATTACGGGTATTATTCGCCTCTGATTCGACAGGGGTATGGGATGGCTTCGCATTCGACAATGTACGAATTCAAGAGGCAAGCCCTAACAACCTAGAATTGATTGATATAGAATTGGGCAATGATGCTGTCTGCCTATATGATTCGGTGGGGGTGAGCCTTCGGGTATGGAATGTAGGTGCAAATACAATTCACAGTTTCTCGGCTGGGTATTCCAATGATGGGACACAACAAACAACGGAATCCTTCTCATTGGTATTGGCTCCTGGAGATACAGGGGTAGTAGATTTTATGACAAAAGCCTATGTGGAAGGGGGCGGAGACTTTGAACTACTGGCTTATACACTTGCTTCAGGAGATACCGCAACTTATAACGATACCACACATACTTCTTTCTCTATTATCCCAACTCTATCCAACTTCCCATACAAAGAAGACTTTGAAGACGGAGGGATGTTAGACTCCTTATGGTATCAAGGCGAGAACCAAGAGCAGGATTGGTTAGTGTGGACAGGCGGAACCCCCAATTTTGGAACAGGCCCTTTGGAGGATCACACAAGCGGAAATGGATACTATATGTATATGGAGGATTCTGGAGAAGACCATTATCCCATAGACCTATATACTTCCTGTTTCACAATCGATACCTTCGGAACTGCATTGGCCTCTATATGGTATCATAGCCATAATATTTATGGGAATGTAGGACTGGGCGACAATGTCTTGTATCTCGAATTGGGGCGAAATGGAGGATGGATTTCCTTAGATTCTATTGGGCATTCGGTGAACGATTGGGAATATTGGGACTATGATTTATCGCCTTATGCTGAAAATGGCAAACCCTTCCAATTGCGTTTCCGAGGCTCAACTGATAATGGGCTGCATACCCATGATATTGCCATAGATGATTTCGAATTGGGTTACCAAACCGATATATCATGGGTCGGATTTGAGGACTTCGAGAGTCGTTCCTGCTTAGGGATGGGAGAAACAATCTCCGTTCGAATTACCAATACAGGGCTAGAAACCTTTGATTTTGGGGCTACCCCTGCGACTATTCTCGTAGAAGTGGATGGAGGAACCCAAGTCTTAACCAATATATTAGACAATGATACCTTAGGGGTAGGAGAAGAACGGATAATTGGATTGGATTCGACCCTTTCCTTCGCTTCCATTGCCCAATATACAATTGTCGGACAAGTGTTGATTCAGGAAGATGGGAATCCCTTGAACAATAGTAGCCAGATTGTGGTAGAGGCGGGCTTTGTGGACAGCTTCCCTTATGAGGAGGACTTTGCAGGAGGAGCAGGGGGATGGAAGGCCGAAGGGAATGCCTCTACTTGGGGATTGGGTACGCCCAATGGAACTGTCATTCAGGGAGCTTATTCGGATACGAATGCGTGGATGACGGGTTTGAATGGCGGATATGCAAATAGCGAATCTTCAGGGGTATCGAGTCCTTGTTTGGACTTCTCTACTTTGGTGAATCCTGAGATTCTTATGCAAGTTTGGTGGGATATGGAAACCTCCTATGATGGAGCCGTCTTACAATCGTCTGTTGATGGAGGAATGAGTTGGCAAGTAGTAGGCTCGTTCGAAGATGGAGGGAATTGGTATACGGATGACGCGATAAATGGATTGCCAGGTGGACAAGCCTCGGGTTGGACAGGTAGCGGCAATGACGGTTCTGGAGGTTGGGTATTGGCTCAACATGCGCTAGACGGATTGGGTGGAGAAGCAGAGGTGAAACTGCGCATTGCTTTTGGAGCCGATGTTTCGAACAATGCGTTCGATGGCTTCGCCTTTGACAATGTAATCATACGTGAAGAATCAGATGTAGACCTCGCAGCCTTGGGCTTTGTAACCCCAGCCGATAGCATTTGTGGAGCAACAGATATAAGGCTAGGACTCCTCATTGCCAATCTTGGAGAAGATAATGTCAATGAGTATGTTATTGCCTATTCTATTGATGGAGGGCAATATATAAGGGATACCCTAGTGAGCTTGATTGGGGTAGGGGACACGATTGCGGTTATGTTTGAGACGGAAGCCGATTTATCTTCCGCAGGTATCCATAATTTGCTTGGTTTTGTCTCTGTTGGAGGAGATTTGGCCAATGAAAATGATACCACCCTATTTACCATAACTTCCTTATTGTCAATTGATTCCTATCCTTATATGGAAGACTTTAGTACAGGAGCAGGCGGATGGCGTGTAGAAGGAACGAATGCCAGTTGGGAGCTAGGTACGCCTATGGGAACAAACATCCAAGGGGCGGCTTCGGATGCTAATTCGTGGATGACAGGCCTTAATACACCTTATCAGGCCAATGAACGCTCTTGGGTAGTGAGTCCCTGCTTTGACTTTAGCGCAATGAACAGTCCTTTGCTATCTATGTCGGTTTGGTGGGATTGTGAAGCAGGTTGGGATGGAGCTGTACTAGAATCTTCTGTGGATGGCGGCCAAACATGGGAGCGAGTAGGGGCATATGGAGATTCGGTCAATTGGTATAATCGCGGATTTGTATTGAACCTGCCTGAAAGCGCAGGTGCAGGCTGGTCGGGTCAAGGTAGCAATTCCTCCCAAGGCTGGGTTACAGCTCAACATTCCTTGGATGGCCTAGGAGGAGAATCCTCCGTCTTGCTTCGGATTGCCTTTGGATCAGATGGTTCCAATCATTTTGATGGCTTTGCATTCGATGATATCTCCATTCTAGACCCATTAGACCTTGCCCTAGTCGAAATTCTATCGCCTGTATCAGAAATATGTGAAGAAGGAGATGTCATTGTTCAATTGAAAGTAGCGAATGTAGGAGGGACTACTATTCCTTCTTTTACCTGTGGGTATTCAATCAATGCAGGTACAACGGTTACCCAACCCATCAATTTCCCCCTTTCACCAGGAGATACAGGGATTATATCGCTACAGGTCTTGGCAGATTTAAGCGGCTCAAGTACCTATTCGTTTGTGGGCTTTGTCGAAACCTTGGGTGACAACCTACAGGAGAATGACAGCATACGGTTCGACATTGAACTCGCCAGAGATGTCTTCGAACCCAACGATGCCTCCTCGGTCGCTCTCCCAAGCGTCGGTACAAATGGCAACGCATCGATTTGTGACCTAGCCGATATTGACCGATTCCATATCTATGTCAATGCGGATGAACCGAACATTCGAGTAAGCCTGACAGGGACAGAGGATTCCCTAAGGGTACGTTTGTTGGATGGGCTAGGAACAATGCTTATGGAAGGTACAAATGCCGAAGGCGAATTGGTCTTGGTATCAAATGCAATAGGTGCGGGTATGTATGAGGTGGAGGTAAGTGGAGAGGAATTGGCTGAAGGCTCAGACGGATATAACTTGCGTGTCCAACATAGTGATCAACCCTTTGAGATTCGGACAGATATAGATATTGCCTTATTAGAAGAACAAATTCAGTTATATCCTAATCCAAGCGAAGGGAAGGTCTTTGTACGAGCAGCGTTTGCGAATCGAGCTAGGGTTGCAGTGAAAGTCATAGATGCCTATGGACGAACGATATGGAACGAAGAAGCACGCGAGGTAGTAGGGGAGGAACGTTGGGAGCTGGACTTAACGCATGTCGCAGCAGGAATGTATTGGGTAGAGGTAATCGTAGACGGACAGCTAATTGTTCGGCCTATGCATATTCGGTAGTTGTTTGACGGATAGCTTTTTCGTATTTTTCTATCTTGTTTTATTAATAACATTTACAAAGCATGAAACATCCTTTATTCGCACCTGTTATCCTAATCATTCTTTTCTCCCTTTTCCCTGTTGCATATATATTAGGACAGAGTGACGGAACGGTTTCGGTTACGGGTCCTGGAATCTTTATTGGTTCAACTGTGCCAGGGCCCCCTCCTGGCGTTTACGACAATTGTACCCTGAATCCCCTCTCAACGGATGCCCAATATACTGTAACGCTTCCAGGGGATGGGGATTGGCGATTCTCTACCTGTAGTGATACCACGAATTTTGATACCTATTTATACATTGGCTCAAGCCTATGTATGGCAGATATTTCGACCAATGACAATGATTCCCTCTGTACCAATAGTGCAGGAGGAGCCTCAACGATTACCCTGCCAGGTCTATTAGGCGGGCTATACTATGTGACCCTAGAGGGTTCAGGAACCAGTATGCAGGGTAGCTACCGATTGGTTTTGGAAGAGTTAGGAGCTCCTCCTGTAATTAGCAATTGCCCTATGGATATGACCGTAGTGACAGACCCAGGTTCGTGTCTGGCCAATGTTATATGGGTCGAGCCTACGGTCAATAATGACTATGGCCTACAATCCTTTGCCCCCGATATCCCTGTAGGATCATCTTTTGGGATAGGAACAACGAAGGTAACATATTTGGCAGTCGATGACCTAAATACGGTAGTGTGTGACTTTGATGTAACGGTAACAGATGGCGAAGACCCAACTATTATGTGTACAAATTTTGTAGGCGGCGTTGATAGTAGCATGTGTCAAGGCACAGTTACGGTTCCTGCCCCTACTGTATCAGATAATTGTGGGGTTGCTTCTTTATTAAACTTGCAGAATGGAACTTCCAATGCAAGTGGAATGTATCCGATTGGATTGACAACGGTCGATTGGAAGGTGGAGGATGCCGCTGGGAACTCGGCTACTTGTGCCATGGACATCATTATATTGGATGATGAAGCGCCAATGATCGAATGTCCGTTTGATGTGGTTACAACTGTACTCGAAACCGAATGTGATGCTTTTATCTCTATGCCGCTTGCCACGGGTTCAGACAATTGCTCATTGGCCATGATTGAAAATGATTTCAATGGTACGTCTGATGGTAGCGATACCTATCCGACAGGTATAACGGAAGTGACATGGACAGCTACGGACAATTCTGGAAATATAAGTACTTGTCGGATGAATGTAACCATCGACCATCCTGTAACGGTAACCGTGCCAGGAGACCTCTCGGTTTGTGAAGGGGATATTCTCTTCCTGAATGCAAGTGTAACGGGAGGAAATGGTACATATATGTATGAATGGTTTGCGGACTCGACCTCTTTGGGGATGGGCAATGCTGTTTCACATATACCTATGTTCACGACTGTCTATTCGGTTTTGGTGACTGATGACTCGACGGGTTGTGTCTTCAGTGAATCCTTTATTGCAACGGTAGACAACAACCTAAGTGATTGTTCTAACCCGACTTCTATCGGATTATTACCTTATATAGGGAATGGGTTTACGACAGTTTGTTCAGGAAATGATATCGGTTCGGCAGATGGATGCGGCAATCCTTATTTGGATGGTAGCGAGTACTTCTTTACCTATACAGCGGATTCAAGTCGGTCGCTTGACCTAATGGTTTCCAATACAGGGCCTTCTGTAGGGATATTTGTATTCGATGATTGTCCGACGAACTTAGGAAGTAATTGTTTGGCGCAATCTACTTCCGCTACAGGGAATCCAACCTTAGATGGATTGAATGTATTGGCAGGAGAAGAATATTATATCGTTGTAGCGGCTGCTCCTACGGCTCCCGAAACAGCTTTTGACCTGACAATCAACCCCTCTAGTTGTGGCCGTGACATCTTCGAACCCAATGATACGGACGTAGAAGCGGCCGAACTGCCTGATGTAGGGGTGAACCACAATGCGGCCATTTGTGAGGCGGGTGATGCAGATTGGTATTGGTACATTGCCAAGCATTCGAATGTACAATTTACCCTATCAGGTTTGGCAATTGATTGTGGAATGATTGTTCGGAATGGGAATGTTAGCACATTTTCTGATGTTGCAGGTACAGACAATGAGGTCATTAACCTATCAAGTGTGATTCCTGGAGACACCCTTTTGGTATGGGTTTTTGGCAATAGCAGTGCGAGCAGCCGAGAAGGATACTCCTTGCATGTGGTTGATCGAGCCACTACAATTGCAGCCTCCCGAGAAGACGAATCAAGCCTAGCCGAACTCAGCCTAGAGGAAGGCTTCACGGTATACCCCAATCCTGTAAAAGACATCCTACATATTCGAGGCAATGGCTTAGAATTGGGCGATGTAGAATTTATCCTATATGATAGTCAAGGCCGCGAAGTGATTCACGAGTTCTGGCAGGCCAATGGGATGGATGCCCGTAGCCTGAACCTATCCGATTTACAAAGCGGTATGTATTACTACCGACTGAACGGATTAGGAGGAATACAAAGCGGAGAAATCGTTCGAATGTAGTAAGCCCTTCATTTGAATCACCTAAAAAGGGTCTCTCATGGCAGTAGCTGTGAGAGACTTTTTTGTTTTGTATGACTTGAAGGACTTGACCGAAGCAAAAGACAAGCTTTTCGCCAATAGCAATGAGCTATTTTTAGTATGTGTTCTGTATGATTCATGGTGTGGAGATGCTCGCTGTTGAAGTAGCATGTTTTCGATCGGGGCAAACGAATCTGCTTGCCGAAGTGGCATGTTTTCGATCGGGGCAAACGAGTCTGTCTGCTGAAGCGGCATGTTTTCGATCGGGGCAAACAGGTCTGTCTGCTGAAGCGGCATGTTTGCAATTGGGGCAAACAGGTCTGTCTGCTGAAGCGGCATGTTTGCCATCGCGACCGCCAGACCTGGCGGTAACGATGGCAGAACTTCCAGTGGTCCCGCCAGACCTGCCTGTCCCACTGGATAACATGCCGATGCGACAAGCAGTTTTCGCGACTACGATTGCAAACATGCCGCTTCTACATCCAAGCTTGCCCGTCCCGATTGCAAACATGCCGCTTCAGCAGACAGAGCTGTTTGCCCCAATTGCAAACATGCTGCTGCGACAGGCAAGTTTGTTTGCCCCAATCGCAAACATGCCGCTTCTACAAACGGTTCTGCTTGCCCCACTGGAAGTTCTTCCATCGTTACGGGCAGGGCTGCTTGCCCCAATTTTAAACATGTTGTTACTACAGCGAACATTGCCTGCCCCTATGCGCTATCCTCCCCCAAAATGTATTTTATGCTTTTTACGCAGCCAATATTTCCAATTGCTGTATACTTGACAAAACAAATAGTGAAAGCCCCGAATACGAGGCTTCCACTATTCATTATTCCATTATGTAAAGAAGATCCTATTTGGATTGCTTTTCCAATACTTTCTTGTACAGCTCTGTCACTAACTCAACAGATACCCCAAAGATTCGTGCAATCTTTTCTAGAGGCTGTAGCTCGCTTAAGGTATTTTCTATGTAGATAGAAATTAACTCTAACTTCCCCCGTTCTATCCCCTCCAATATCCCTTCTTTTTTTCCTTCTACTTTCCCTTCCGCTTTCCCCTCAATAAACCTCAAGTCCTTTTTTATGTCATAAATAAATGGCATAGTCTTCTGAATTTTGATAACTGTTGATTGTAATTTACGGCTTTGCGCCAATATTTCCAATTGCTTATTGCACTTTAGTAGGCGTTTGTGGTCGTTTTTGCAGACTGACAAGATCTGTTTCACAATGTCTCGGATGGCTTCATCATTCGTTGAGGTACCAAAGTCAGCTAGAATCGCGAAGATATTGACTTCTGGAATTGCCTCCGCAAGAAAGGTCTTGTAAGATCGCTTTCTCAGGTGAATGACCTCATAGGTTCTTGTCTGGTTCTTAGGAGCAGATTTCATTCTGTTAGGTGATTTCTCACCTAGGTAAAATACGTATTGTAAGATATCGTATTTGTATCCTTGTTGTTCCCATAGCAATGCTTTATACATCAACTCACGTGTGTACATATTGGAAACGTCATTGGTCTGAAATTCAATGTGAAGAATATCGACTTCTTGGTTTCGGGTGACTTTAGCGACAAAGTCGGGTCTGCGTTCGATTGTCTTTTGTAACTCTAGGGTTACGGGTTCGGCGGCGTCCATTGGGAGTTTCAATAGCTCACTGGCGAACCTCAGCGGGAATAAAGGAAGATTTTCCTTTATGATACTATCATAATTGTTTCTCATGATCTTGAGGGTTTTCCAATGTGGAAATCCTGAGCTATCGAACGCTTGAAACCAATGAGAATAAGGGGGCTTTCACCCTTATTAGTCGAATAAAATGCAGGATGATCAATGAATTTTTTGCATTTTTTTCATAATGTGAGATAAGACATTGGTAATCAGATGCTCACAACGAAATAAAGTATTTCGGATATGGAACTAAAATGTGTGATGTTTGAGAATCAGAAGAAAGAATGGCGAGAGCAGGCGGAACAGAGGGGTATTGAGAAGGGCATTGAGCAAAGGAGAAAAGAAGGAGAAGAAGCGAAAAATCTCGAAGTAATTAAAGAAGGCTTGGAAGCAGGTTTGAGCTTAACCATATTAAGTAAACTCACAAAAAAGACTATTGAGGAGATAGAGGAACTAATCAACAAACATAAGCTTACGTAAATGTGGGAGAGAGTTGTTGTTCTGGCAAGCTCCTATCAATACAATTACAGCAGTAGTCAATTCGAAGTATTTTTTGGATTTTTAAAATAACGGTCGTAGTTTGCTATTTAACTTCGCTCCGTGAGGGAGCCAAGTGCTTAGTATTAAGACTGTTTAAACCCTTTTGCTCGCAATTTACTTACTGTATTACATAATTGTATCATCCACTGTTTAATGTAAAGTTTAGAGTTTATGAAAACGTTTATTTACACAGCGCTCGTCAGCGTATGGGCACTGCTTGTGCCTTTATCATCGGGGTATTCACAAGGAAGAATGCCTGTGAATTCGATGAGTTTTGGGATTGTTGAGGGGGAAGTTGGGTTTGAAGATTTGGCGACTTTCCTTCAGGGGACAAGCTTCGAGGAGAATGATTACTTTGACGGACGAGCACATATATATGTGCGTTTTGAAGAAGGAGTAGACGAAAGCATCCTCAGTCGATTGGCAACCTTAGGAGGATATATTGCCAAGGTGTTGTCGGAAGATGTTTGTGTGTTGGCGGTGCCTCGAGACTTCAATTTTCGAGTGTTGACTGATTGGGGGATTGTAGGAGTGGCAAAGGTGACAATTGAATCGAAATTAGATGACAATGTCATGGGGCCTATTTACCCAGAGACAGCAGATTTGGGAGGAGAGTTGGCGGTGAGAATCGCACATTATACAAACTTAACAAAGAGTATTGTCCAATCATTATTGACCTCGGAAGGGATTCAGG
>Ga0163110_10000853_pt1 | contig 14990 bp, 12 predicted proteins | sample CRUFie1St17metaG_FD_108703 | JGI IMG/M metagenome (GOLD analysis project Ga0163110, IMG submission 108703) | Marine microbial communities from the Costa Rica Dome - CRUD Field 142mm St17 metaG | ecosystem: Environmental > Aquatic > Marine > Oceanic > Photic zone | place: Costa Rica: the Eastern...
ACATTAAATCTTTTAAGAGCATTTGCTCAAGGAGGCTATGCTAATCTTGACCATGTTCATAAATGGAATATGGGCTTTGTTCGAGAAAGTAAACAAGGAGAGCAATATGACGCTCTTGCTAGCAGAATATCTGAGAGTTTAAATTTTATGGATGCAATGGGAATTAATTCTGACTCATCTCAGAAACTAAGGTCAGTTGAATTTTTCACTAGCCATGAGTCTCTTTTATTGGGATATGAAGAAGCCCTTACAAGAATAGATTCAACTAGTGGTGATTGGTATGATACCTCCGCACATATGCTTTGGATCGGTGATAGAACACGTCAACCCGATGGAGCTCATATAGAATTTGTAAGGGGTGTTAAAAATCCAATTGGAATTAAATGCGGTCCAACACTTGAGGCTGACGAACTTATAAAGCTAATTGATATTATAAATCCTGAAAATGAAGCAGGTAGGATTACTTTAATATCTAGATTTGGTGTTGATAATGTGTCTAAACATCTTCCAAACTTAATAAAAAAAGTAGAGCAAGAAGGTAAAAATGTTGTGTGGTGTTGCGATCCAGTTCATGGCAATACAATAAAAGCCTCAAACGGATATAAAACAAGATACCTAGACACTCTCTTAAGTGAAGTAAAACAATTTATTGATATTCATCAATCAGAGGGTACTTATGCTGGGGGAGTACATATCGAAAATACTGGCCAAAACGTTACAGAATGTTGTGGTGGTTCTTTTGAGATTCTAGAAGAAGATCTCTCAAGCAGATATCATACTCACTGCGATCCAAGGCTTAATGCTAATCAATCGCTTGACCTAGCATTTTTAGTTGCTGAAAGATTAAAGGAAATTAGGTCTTAATAATTTAAGAAATATTAACTACCACTCTTCCTCTTACTTTTCCGTCTAAAATTAATTGAGCAAAGTTCTGAACATCTTCAAGATTTGTTTCAACAACCATTTGAGCTAATTTATCCATATTAAGATCTTTGCTAAGTCGATCCCAAGCTCTTTCTCTTTTTGACATTGGTGCCATTACAGAATCTATCCCTATTAATGAAACTCCTCTTAAAATAAAAGGTAAAACTGTTGAAGGTAAGTCCATGCCCTGAGCGAGACCACATGCTGAAACTGCCCCACCATATTTTGTCTGAGCTATAACATTTGATAACGTTTGACTGCCTACAGAGTCAATTGCTCCAGACCATCTCTCTTTGCCAAGAGGTTTTGAAGGTTCAGATAATTCATTCCTATCAATTATTGAGCTTGCACCTAAACTTTCTAAATACTCTTTTTCAGATAGCCTACCAGTTGAAGCGATTACAGAATAACCTAGACCAGAAAGAATTGAAATCGCTACTGATCCAACTCCTCCAGAGGCTCCTGTGACAAGAATATCGCCACTGTCTGGTTTTATCCCATAATCCTCAAGACCAAGGACACACAACATAGCTGTGTAACCCGCTGTACCAATTTGCATTGCTTGATGATTAGATATATTTTCAGGTAATTTTAATAAGTGCTCTGAATTTACTCTAGCCCTCTCAGAGTATCCTCCATAATGACTTTCTGATAATCCATAACCATTCATTACAACTCTATCACCTGACGAAAATTTTGGGTCCTCAGATGATCTAACGACACCACTAAAATCAATTCCTGGTATCATCGGAAAACTTCTTACTATTGGAGAGGCTCCCGTCATTGCAAGACCATCCTTATAATTTAAAGTAGAATGCGTAACATCAACAACAACATTTCCCTGCATTAGATCATTCTCAGAAATCTCTACAAGATTAATATTTTGTTGTTCTTCATTTTTTTCAATTTTTAATGCTTTAAATAATTCTGCCATAATATTATCCTCATCTAACAAAACTCATTGGCTCTCCCAAGGGGTCAAAAACAATATCATCTTTCATCACTATATTGTCTCTTATAATAGTCATTATGGGCCAGCCCTTAACCTTCATATTATTATATGGTGTCCAACCACACTTACTAGCTATCCAATCATCAGTTATTACTCTCTCTTTACTCATATCAACAATAGTAAAATCAGCGTCATATCCAATTTCTATTTGACCTTTTTCTTTTATCTTAAATAACTTAGAGGGATTATAACTGGTTAACTCAACAAATCTTTGTAAAGTTAATTTTCCATTATTTACATGATTTAACATTACAGGAACTAATGTTTGAACACCGGGCATTCCTGATGGAGAACCAGGATATTCAACTTCCTTTTCACTTCTAGAGTGTGGTGCGTGATCTGATCCAATAATATCAGCAGTACCATTTTTAATACCATTCCATAATATTTTTTGATGATCTAAACTTCTTATGGGAGGATTCATTTGTGCATAATTTCCCAGAGAATTATAACAATCTGGTGCATTCAATGTTAAATGCTGAGGAGTAATTTCAACTGAGGCAATATCTTTATTTTTTGATAAAAATTCTATTTCTTGGCCTGTTGAAACATGAAGTATATGAATATTTTTTTTATTCTTTCTAGCAATATTTACAATTCTCTTAGTTGCCTTAAAACATTGTTCATCATTTCTCCAAACTTCATGAGAATTTGTATCACCTTTTATTTGATACTTCTTTCTTTCTTCTAGCAAGTCCTGATCTTCACTGTGAAAAGATGCTCTATTATTTATTTTTGATAATATTCTGTCTAATTCTTTATCCCCAGAAACTAATAAAGTTCCTGTGCTTAAACCCATAAAAACCTTTACACCACAGCAACCAGGGATTTTTTCTAGGTTAGGTAATTCTGTATAATTATCTTCTGTTCCGCCCACATAAAAAGCATAATCACAATGAAGTCTTCCCTTTGCTCTATTAAATTTATCCAATAAAGCAGCTTCATTTGTAGTTGAGGGATCAGTATTTGGCATCTCAAATATACCGGTCACTCCACCTAAAACTGCAGCTTTTGTTCCTGAGCTTAAGTCTTCTTTATGCTCACCGCCAGGTTCTCGAAAATGCACTTGAGTATCTATTACGCCCGGAAGTAGATAAAAATTTGTGAGATCAATAGTTTGATTTGAAGCTTCTTCGGAAAGATTTCCTATTTTAGCAATTTTACCATCTTTTACAGCTATATCAGATATATAAGTTTTATTATGGGTCACAATAGACGACCCTTTATAGATTGTATCAAACGACATTGTTTCTTTTAACCTAATTCATTATAATTGATAAACATAATTTTGAAATATTATACTACTATGAAAAAAAAATTAATTAAATTATCTAATCGATCAATACTTTCAGTTAGAGGTAGTGATAATGAAAAATTTCTTCAAGGAATAATTACCTGTAATGTCGAAAAAATAAAAAATAAATCTTCTTATGGATCAATTTTAACCCCTCAAGGTAAACTTTTATACGATTTTATCATTTATAAAAAAGATAATCATTTTTTAATTGATGTCCATAAATCCAATATTGATGATTTTATCAAATTGTTAACTATGTATAAATTAAGATCAAATGTTGAATTGATTAAAAGGGAAGATTTATCAGTTTTTACCGATTTAAATAATGAATGTAGTGATAACGAAAATATTGACCCTAGGCTTGCATCAATTGGTTTAAGAAAAATTTTAAGTGCTAATTATGAACATTTTTCTGATGAAAAAATTTTGTATGAAAAAAAACTAGTTAAGCTGGGAATTGCTGAGATTGGTGATGATATAAGGCCTGGTGATATGTTTCCAATTGAAGCAAATTTAGATTATTTAAATGGTATTGATTTTCAAAAAGGTTGCTTTATAGGTCAAGAAGTTAGCTCGCGAATGCATAGGAGAGGAAAGACGAAAAAGAGAATTATTTGTTTTAAAAGTAACGATAACTTTACTAATAATGATGTATTAGTTTATAATAACAAAACAATTGGAACGGTGATAAAGAAAATAGAAGATTATGGTATAGCTTTAATCAAATTAGATAAAATTATTAATCCCGAAAGAGAGACAATCACAATCACAAGCAAAGATAAAATTAAGAGTATTGACATTAATCTGCCAACATTCTTCCCAATCTAGAAATAAGAAAATATGAAAAAACAAAAGACAAAAAATAAAGGTTTTTTATCAGGGCCAGAAATACTCAAAGAAATGAATATTTCATGGTCAGAGAAAATGTTTAAAGAGACAGAAGATCAATACAATAAAGTTGCAGGTATAATTCCTGAAATTGAATGGCCTTTTTTTGCACCCTATATTAAAGCAATTAATATTCTAAAAAAAGATATGAACGCAGTTATTTTAGCACACAATTATCAAACACCTGAAATTTTTCATTGTATAAGTGATATAAGGGGTGACTCTCTTCAATTGGCTAAGGAAGCTGGAAGCGTTGATGCAGATATAATTCTTCAATGTGGCGTCCACTTCATGGCCGAAACTTCTAAACTTTTAAATATGGATAAAACAGTTTTAATACCAAGTATGGACGCAGGTTGCTCATTGGCAGAGTCTATAACTGGTGCAGATGTTAGAAAAATAAAAGAAGAAAATCCTAATATTCCTGTTGTAACTTATGTTAATACCTCAGCTGAAGTTAAGGCTGAGTCTGATGTTTGTTGTACATCATCAAATGCTCTCGATATAGTAAACTCACTAGAATCCGATGAGATAATATTTTTACCTGATGAATATCTTGCAATGAATGTTGCAAAAGAAACAAAAAAGAAAATTATTATGTGGAAAGGAAGGTGTGAAGTTCACGAAGAATTTACTCCTGAGGAAATTAGAGAATTTAGAGAAAATGAACCTGGAGTAAGAGTTATAGCCCACCCCGAATGTTCACCAGAAGTTGTAGCAGAATCTGATTTTTCTGGATCAACATCAGCAATGATTAATTGGGTTAGAGATAATCAACCAGAAAAAGTTTTAATGGTAACTGAGTGCTCTATGAGTGATAATATTTCTGTTGAAAATCCAAATGTAAATTTTGTAAGGCCTTGTAATTTGTGTCCCCATATGAAAACGATTAACTTAGAAAATATACTTGAATCATTGTGGAATAAAAGAGTTGAAGTATTAGTTAATCCTGAAGTTGCAATCAAAGCAAAGCAAGCAATTGTTAAAATGATTGAATTATGATTGAAACAAATCCATTAGAATTTTCATTTGAAAAAATTGTAAGAGAAGCACTTTATGAGGATTTAGGTCATCAAGGTGATATAACTAGTAATTCAGTTATAGAAAAAGATTTGGAAAATAGCTTTGTTTTAAAATCTAGAGCTGATGGAGTTATTTCAGGAATACAAGTTGCAGAATTATCATTTAAAATATTAGACAGTAGTTTAAGTTTTAAAAAAAATTTGAATGATGGTTCAAATGTAAAAAAAGGAGACATAATTGCCACCATAAAGGGTTCTCCGTCTTCTATACTTAGTGCTGAAAGGACAGCTTTAAATTTTCTCAGTCACTTATCAGGAATAGCGTCAGCAACTAATGAGATGGTAGAGTTAATTTCAGAAACAAATACAAAAATTGTTTCAACAAGAAAAACTACACCAAATCTTAGAGTCTTAGAAAAGTTTGCTGTTAAAAATGGTGGGGGTATAAATCATCGATTTGGTTTATATGACGGAATTTTAATAAAAGATAATCATCTTGCACTTTCAAAATCAATTAGTAATTCTATATCTAAAGCAAAAGAAAAATGTGGTCATATGGTTAATATAGAAGTCGAGGTTGATAATCTTGAACAATACAAAGAAGCATTAGAAACAGAAACTGATGCAATTCTTTTAGACAATTTTGAAATAGATGACTTAATAGAGGCAGTTAATTTAAATAAAAAAAATATTGTATTAGAGGCATCTGGAAAGATAACAAAGGGTAATATCCTTGAAGTAGCAAAAACTGGTGTCAATTTAATTTCATCTGGATGGATAACCCACTCATCGCCATCACTAGATATAGGTCTTGATTTCTCGTAAGGTATTTATAATGGAAAGTTTAAAATCAATTTTTATTACTGGTGCAGCAGGTGGAATGGGACGTTCAACTGCTAAATTTTTTTTAGAAAAAAATTGGTTTGTCGGCTGTTATGATAATAACAAAGAAAATATTATAGAGCTTGAAAAAGAACTTGGGAATGAAAATATTATTTATGAAGTTTTAGATGTAACAAATAAAGAAAATTTTCAGGAGTGTATTAATAATTTTTCACTAAAATCTGGAAAAAAACTCGATATACTCTTTAATAACGCAGGAATTACTGAAGGTGGTTTTTTTGATGAAATTCCTTATCAGAAGCATATGGAAATTATTAATATAAATATTATCGGTGTAATAAATGGAATATATTCTGCTGTAAATTTATTAAAAAATACACCCAATTCTTTATGCATTACAACTTCTTCGAGCTCTGGAATAATGGGAATGGAGATGATAGCGTCATATTCTTCTTCAAAGCATGCTGTAAAAGGCTTAACTGAATCACTTTCATCAGAGTTTCAAAGATTTAATTCAAGAGCTGCTGATATACTTCCTGGAGTTATTGATACACCAATGATTAGTGACGATATAAGAAAAAGTTTACCTAAAGATGGTATCTGGAGATTGATTTCATCACATGAAATAGCAAAAACTGTATGGAATGCTTATCAATCAGATAAAATTCATTGGTATGTTCCAGAAGAATTAGAGGAACTTGAAAAAGAGGTTGCTGAAAATCCTCAAAAAGCCAGAGAGCTTTTAAAAACATCAGGTCCTTTAAGCAATGATTAATTATTTTTTTGATTTATAATTTCTTTAGTTTCTTTTAGAAAATTCGAAACGTTATTAATCTCATTTTTATTAATTTCTTTGCACCAATTTATAATTTCAATTAATGATAACGGTAATTCAGGAATAATTGTTGGAGTATCGCCAATATATATCTCACCATTTTCACCATTAATAGTAATAACATCTTTCTCAGTAATAAACTTACCTCCGCAGTGAAATCTCTTATTATCCATATCAATTTTTATATCTCTGGCACCTGTAACACATGTTTTACCAAGGCCTCTAGCAACAACAGCTGCGTGACTAGTCATACCGCCCTGGGAAGTTAAAATTCCTGATGAAGCATGCATAGCTTTTATGTCGTTTGCATTTGTTTCTTTTAAAACTAAAATTGTTTTTTCTTTTTTATTTTTAAGTTTAATTAAACTATCATAATCAAATACAACGAATCCTGAAACTACTCCTAAAGAGGCTGGAAGCCCCCTAGTCAATATTTCATTATCATTTTTTGGATCAATAATAGGTGATAATAATTTTTCAATTTTTTCAATATCTAAAGATAAAATGGCTTCTTTTTTTGTAATTAATTCCTCTTTAACCATATCGGAAAAAATTACTAAAGAAGCCTCAATATTTGATTCTGCTCTTCTCGATTGCAAAATCCATAATTTCTTAGCCTCTATTGTAAATTCAATATCTTGAACACATGAAAAATAATTTTCTAATTTTTTAGAAAATTTTTCTAATTTTTTATAACAATCAGGAAATTTTTCCTCTAAAGAAAGTATTGTTGAGGGAGATTCGTTCTTATCAGCATTACTTATAACCCAAGGTGTTTTAAAGCCAGAAACAATATCCTCACCCTGAGATCTAATAATATACTCACCTTTTAATCTTTTTTTTCCATCCTGAGGATTTCTAGAAAAAACTACTCCAGTTGCGCTTTCATCATCTAAATTTCCAAAGACCATTCTTTGAATATTTACCGCCGTACCAAAATTATCAGGAATTTCGTTTATTCTTCTGTAATCAATCGCCCTTTCATTAAACCAAGATTCCATTACTGCCTTTATACTTAAGACAAGTTGTTCATCCACATTCTCCGGAAAGGGTCTACCAATTCTCTCTTCAATTAAAATTAAATATTGATTACATATTTCCTCAATATCATTCACTTCTAAATCTTTTTCAAACTGAAGACCAGCACCCAATAGATAGCTATCCAAGATCTCATCAAAATAAAAATGTTCAATTTTATATACTACGTGGGCAAACAGAGGTAGAAAACGCCGCCACGTATCCCACGCAAATAGAGCTTTATTTTCTTTTTCATAAAATTTTAGTACTTCCTTATTAAATCCAATATTTAAAATAGTATCAAGCATACCTGGCATTGATTTTTGTGATCCAGATCTTACTGAAAGCAGTAAAGGATTTGTAGTAGAGCCAAACTTACAATTTGATTTTTTTTCTAATTTTAAAATATTTTCTGCTAATTCATTTTCAAATTCACTTGGAAAAGATTTATTTTTTTGAAAATAATGATTTAGTTTTGTTAAAATCGTAAAACCTTGAGGAACAGGCAATCCTAAACCTGTCATCAGGTTCAAACCGACACCTTTGTTGCCTAATAATTCAGCTGGATTATTTACTTTATCAATATTTTTATTAAAACTGTAAATCCATTTTTCCATTTATACGGCATACCTATAAAAGATTTTTTTGAAAATAATGAGGGGCTTCACTACAACTTATTCTAACTTGCTCCATTGTGTCTCTATCTCTTACAGTAATTGTATCGTCATCTAAACTTTGAAAATCAACTGTTATGCACATTGGAGTACCTATTTCATCGTGTCTTCTATAACTTTTACCAATATTACCTGAGTTATCTAATAAAACTCGTCCTAGTTTCAAATTCTGAAGCATTCTTTTTATATCTAGAGCTTTTGCAACAATTTCATCATTATTTCTTTTTAAAGGTATTATAGCTGCCTTAATTGGAGAAAGATGTGGCTTAAGAGCAAGAAGTGTTCTTTCCTTACCATCAGTAAATTTTTCAATTTTATAGGCCTCGTTCAAAACCGCCAAAACACCTCTATCCACACCTGCTGAAGGTTCAATGACAAAAGGAATAACCCACTCATTAGTTTTTTTATTTTGAATTGCCAATTTAGTAACTGAGTGCTCATTTTCAATAACCTTAGAATCAATTTGAAAATCTTTTTGATGTCTAGTATGTGAACCAATATCAAAGTCAGTTCTATTAGCAATTCCCTCAAGCTCTTCAACTCCATGAGGAAATTCATACATTATATCTATGGTTTTCTTTGAATAATGTGATAGATCTTTTTTAGGAACATCGATTATCTGAATACTTTCCTTATTTATTCCCTGATTTTCCCACCATTCAACTCTTTTTTCTACCCATTTTTCATGCCAATCTTCGTCAGTGCCTGGTTCAACAAAGAATTCTAATTCCATTTGCTCAAACTCCCTTACTCTAAAAATAAAATTTCTTGGAGTTATTTCATTACGAAATGCTTTACCCATTTGAGCTATTCCAAAAGGTAAAACTCTTGAGGTTGAGTCAATTACATTCTTAAAATTGGTAAAAATTTGTTGCGCGGTTTCAGGCCTTAAGTAAGCATAATTTGATCCATCATCAACAGGTCCCACATTAGTTTTAAACATCAGGTTAAATGGTCTTGGTTCAGTAAGATTATCTGAACCGCATGAAGGACAGAGATTATCATTAATATGATCAGCCCTCCACCTTGATTTACAATCTTTGCAATCTACAAGAGGGTCAGTGAATGTTTCTTCATGACCTGAATATTTAAGAACATGTGGATGAGTTAATATAGAGGAGTCCAGACCTTCAACGTCATCTCTCTCATACACCATAGAGCTCCACCAAGAATTCTTTAAATTATTCTTAAGTTCCACACCAAGCGGTCCATAGTCATATAAGCCTTGAAGACCACCATAAATTTCATTTGTCTGATATATAAATCCTCGTCTTTTACATAAAGAGACTAACTCATCCATATTTTCAGCACCCACGGCTAACCTCCATTAATAAAAAAACTAAACTTATACTATTTTACATTATTATAATTTCAATAAATAGCACTAAAGACTTAATGATTGAAGCCAATTCCATCTCTTAATAATCTATCTATCTTTTTTGGAATTTTGCCATCCTTATTTGTTAAGGTTAAACCTTGATTATATGTTAAAGGTTTTTTTGAATCTCTAACCCCACTTATAATAAATCTGGATGCTTTGTTATCCTTCTTTGGAAAAATTGGAGTAATTTTTATATCTCCTAATTTTCTTGAGAATAGAGATAATATTTCTGGAAGATTTTGAATATGATTTATAAAGGTTATTGTTCCACCTGATTTAGAAAAAGTAAGAGCTTTTTTTAACCACATCTCAAAAGTATTTTTATTTCCTACATATGCAATTTTTTTATTTTTGTTAGTTGGTTCAGATAGATTTTCTTCAATAAAATATGGAGGATTTGCATAAATTTGATCAAATGAGTGACGCTTTATAAAATGAAAATTTTCAATTTTTCCTTCAATATCGCTATTAAAAACTTTAATATTTTTTTTAAAATTATTTAATTCGATATTTCTTTTCGAAATTTTTAACATTTCAGGGTCATTTTCTATTCCAACAATATTTATCTTAGGAATTCTTTTTGCTAAGCTAAGAGAAACAACGCCTGTACCAAAACCAAGTTCTAGGCATAAATCTCCCTCACTAGCTTTTATTGAGGAAGCCAATAATACAGAGTCATGTCCAGCTCTAAAGCCTTTCTTCAGCTGGTATATTTTTAGCCTTCCTCCCAAGAAATTATCTAGCGTTTCGATTTTATTCATAAATATTAATAATAAATTTTCTTAATTTTCATTTTTATTTGTTTAAAGACTACCCTCACAATCTATGTTACATAGATATCAAAATTTGTTTAAGGTAAGCATTATGAGAAAAATAAGTAAAGCAGATCTATCACTTCATAATCTTAAAAAATTAATTAAAAAAGAATTAAATGAGACTGATAAATTAATTAAAAATCAAATTAATAGTGATGTTAATAGAATACCAAAATTATCAAAGCATATAATTGATCTTGGGGGTAAGAGGCTAAGGCCCATGTTAACAATCTCATGCGCAAAAATGCTTAAAATTAGAAATAAGAATCATATAAAACTAGCGGCTGCAGTTGAATTATTGCACACAGCAACCCTTCTACATGACGATGTTGTGGATGAAAGTGTATACAGAAGAGGAGAAAAGACATCCCACACTTTATGGGATAACAAATCAAGTATCTTAGTTGGTGACTTTTTACTAGGAAAGGCCTTTCAGCTAATGGTTGAGACTAATTCTATTGAATGTTTAAATATACTATCAAATGCTGCAGCAATTATTGCTGAAGGCGAAGTTTTACAATTAGTTGAGACTAATAATATAAATATTAAGGAAACTAATTATATAAAAATAATAGAGTCTAAAACTGCAGCTCTTTTTTCAAGCGCTTGTGAGGTTGGCGGGGTTGTATCTGGAGCAAATAAGTCTCAAAAAAAGAAGCTCTTTAATTTTGGTAAAAATCTTGGTACGGCATTTCAATTGATAGATGATGCTCTCGACTATGAAGGCTCCTCAACTAAAATGGGTAAAAATAATGGTGATGATTTTTATGATGGAAAAGTTACTCTTCCAGTTATTTTAGCTATTAACAATGCTGATAAAAAAGAGAAGGATTTTTGGAAAAATACATTCAACAAAAAAGTTAGAAATAAAACCGATCTTAAAATTGCAAAAAAAATAATCAAAGACAAGGATACGATCAATCAAACTCTTATATTAGCTAATAAATATGGTGAAAAAGCTAAGCACATAATGAAAGATTTTGAGAGCAATTCCATAAGAAACGCTCTAATAGATTTGGTAGATTTTTCTTTAATTAGAAATCATTAAGTTTTGTTTTTTTTACAATCCAGCCTGGAAAATTTTTTTCAAAGTAACTTGATGCTAAATCAATTTCTTTTTGATCAAAAATTCCAAAACAGGCTGAACCTGAACCAGTCATAGCTGAAAAAATAGCATTTTTTTTATTTAAAGAATTCAAAATATCAGAAATTATTGGATAATTTCTAATTGCGATATTCTGCAAATCATTATTGAATTTTTTAAAAAAATCATAACTATCTATACCTGAATTTTTTTCAATCCAATTTTTAGTTTCAACTAAATTTTTTTCTCTAAAATCTCCAATATTTATTAAATTAAAAATTTCTTTTGTAGAAATATTTATTGATGGATAAATAATTAGTAAATCATAAATATTTTTATAATCTAATTCTATTATTTTTTCACCTCTTCCATAGGCAATAAGCGGCTTTGAAATAATACAAGCAGGAATATCAGATCCAATTTCAGCTCCTAAATTTATCATATCTATATTTGATAGTTTTAAATCTAAAAAATTATTTAACATGCGTATTAATGCAGCAGAGTCAGCAGAACCACCGCCCAAACCAGATCCTAAAGGTATATTTTTTTTTAGTATTAATTTAAAAGGTGGTAGATCAGTTAACTTCAGATATTTTTTTATAGTTTCAATAGTTTTTAATATTAAATCATCTTTATAATGTATTTTTTCAAATGAAGAATGAATTTCATAATCAAAGAAATCTGATTTTGTTAATATTAATTGATCTGAAAAATTACTAAAACAAATAAAGCTCAGAAGTTGATGGAAATTGTTTTCTTTTTTACCAGTTAGGTTTAAAGAAATATTTATTTTTGATTTTGCTTCCTCAATAATTTCCATAAATATTTAAATACCTACATACCTCCGTATAATGGGCCTTCACCACCTTGAGGAGCAACCCAATTTATATTCTGAGAGGGATCTTTAATATCACAGGTTTTACAATGAACACAATTTTGAGCATTAATTTGCAAACAATTTTCATCATTTTCACCTGATTTTATAATTTCATAAACACCAGCAGGACAGTATCGTTGGGCAGGCTCGGCATATTCAGGTAGATTAAAACTTATTGGAATTGATGAGTCTTTTAAAGTTAAGTGACAAGGTTGATCTTCTTCATGATTGGTATTTGACAGAAATACGGAGGATAATTTATCAAAAGAGAATTCTCCATCTGGTTTTGGGTATTCTATTTCTTCACAATCAGATGCTTTTCTTAATGTTTTATAGTCAGGTTTATTATGGCCAAGTGTGAATGGCATTGTGATACCAAAAGTACTAAGCCACATATCTAAACCACTTAAAAATGTACCTAATAAAGGACCATATCTTGATTGATAAGGTTTAACATTTCTCACCTTTTTTAGTTCTTTAAAGATTCTACTTTTTTCATATTTCAACTGGTAATTTTCAAGATCATTACCTTCATCTTGGTTTATTTTTTTTTCAATTATAGCCTCTGCTGCCAACATTCCAGACTCCATGGCATTATGAGTACCTTTAATTTTTGGATAATTTAAAAAACCAGCTGAACATCCAATTAATGCACCACCAGGAAAATTAAGTTTGGGAACCGATTGATATCCACCAGTTGTAATCGCCCTAGCTCCATAAGATAATCTTTTTCCTCCTTTAAGAATTTTCTTAACAGAGGGATGTGTTTTAAATTGTTGAAATTCGTCAAAAGGAGATGCGTAGGGATTCGTATAATTTAAATGAATTACATATCCAATTGAAACAAGATTATTATCAAAGTGATATAAAAATGAACCACCATTTGTACCATCACTTAAAGGCCAACCCATAGAATGCTCAACAAGTCCTTCAGAAAAATTTTCCGCCTGAATCTCCCAAACTTCTTTAAGACCAATCGCATATTTTTGAAAATCTTTTCCATCTGAAAGATTAAAATCATCAATTAAAAATTTAGATAATGCTCCTCTGGTTCCTTCGGAAAATAAAGTAAATTTTGCATGTAACTCCATTCCGGCTTCCCAAGAGTCTTTAGCTCCTCCTTCTCTAGAAACACCCATATCACCTGTAGCAACACCTTTAACACTATTATCTTCGTTAAATAAAACCTCAGCAGCGCTAAATCCTGGATAAATTTCTACGCCTAAGCTTTCAGCAACCTCACCTAGCCACTTACAAACACTTCCAAGACTTACTATATAATTACCATGGTTTTTCATAAGAGGAGGTAACATTATCTGCGGTATAGAAAAAGACCAATCTTTACCAAAATATGAAAGTTTATCTTTCTTAACTTTTGTTTTTATTGGGCTATCCATCTCTTGCCAATCAGGAAGTAATCTATCAAGGGCAACAGTCTCTATAACCGCTCCTGATAAAATATGAGCACCGACTTCACTAGCTTTTTCTAATACACAAACAGATAAATCTAAATCATTTTTCTGAGCTAATTGTTTTAATTGTATTGCAGCTGATAAACCCGCTGGACCTGCGCCAACTATTAAAACATCATATTCCATAGACTCGCGAGACGATGAATCCAAAACTTGACCTTGTCTTGCATTAACTTCGTTTACTGGTAAATCATTCATGTCATATCCTGTAACATAATTCGGTGTTCAAATAAAAGTTAAATAATGTCATATTCACTAGTTTTTATTGTATTTATCAAATTAATTATATAAATTAATATTATTTTCAGTATAAATTTAACAGAATTTACATCATAAATAATAACGTTGGAGCTAAAAGTATAAAATGGCATTAATTTTTTATTTATAATAAGTTTTTTAAAAGACTCATAAAAATAATGATATCATAAAGTATGTATAATTTTTTAGATGATCTTAGGTGGCAAATTGAGGCAGGTATTGATGAAGTTATATCGGATTCACCATTAAAATTTTCTGAAAATAATATAAAAAAAGAAAATAAGAAAACTGAAAATACATCCTCTGCTAATCTAGATCAGCTAAAGAATTTTAATGATTTATACGAATATCTTATAAATTCAATAGACTGTGAATTAAAAAATATTTCTAAAAATTTAAATAAAATCCAAGGTAATTTAAATTCAAAAATAATGATAATTACTAATATTCCCTCCCCTGAAGAGGATAAAGAGGGAAAAGTTTTAGTTGGTAAAAGTAATGATTTGTTTATTAATATTTTATCATCAATAAATTTATCATTAGACAGCATTTGTTATACGCCAATTATTCCTTGGAAAACTCCAGGCGAAA
>Ga0163110_10000854_pt1 | contig 14987 bp, 8 predicted proteins | sample CRUFie1St17metaG_FD_108703 | JGI IMG/M metagenome (GOLD analysis project Ga0163110, IMG submission 108703) | Marine microbial communities from the Costa Rica Dome - CRUD Field 142mm St17 metaG | ecosystem: Environmental > Aquatic > Marine > Oceanic > Photic zone | place: Costa Rica: the Eastern...
AATTGGAAGTCCTTGTGCGATTACTTTATGTTTAATTCCTATGTCGTAAATATGGACTGGCTAAATTGGAATACGGCTTGGTGGCGAGGATTAGATCCTGAGGGAGATAAGAAGAAGTGGCGTTATGTTTTGTGGGATATGGACGCTACATTCGGTCATTATGTGAATTACACGGGAATCCCTGATGTTTCCGCAAATGCGGATCCATGTAATGCGGAAAACTTACCCAACCCCGGTGGTCAAGGTCATACAGATATATTGGAGAAATTAATTGCTGAAAATCCAATTGTTGAACAATACTATGTCACGAGGTATATCGATCTTGTTAACACGTATTTTTCATGCGACTCTATGCTCTATCTTTTAGATAGTATGATTCTAAAAATAACACCTGAAATGACTGGTCAAATCGCGAGATGGGGAGGTTCTATGGGTGAATGGCAAAATAATGTTGAAGATCTCCGAGAATTTATAACGCTAAGATGTGAAGCTCTTGAAGCTGGACTTATCGACTGCTATGATTTAAATGGCCCACACGCAACAACATTTAATGTATCACCCGCAGGAAGTGGAGAAATAAAGGTGAATTCTGTTTGGGCACCCAGCTACCCATGGACAACAGAATATTTCGGTGGTATTGAAACCTATCTCAAAGCCAAAGCTGCTCCAGGATATATATTTGACCACTGGGAATATACAACTGGACCATTGAGCGCTGCAATTACAGAAGATACGAACAGCATCGTTATTAATACACCTGAAAATATAGTGGCATTTTTCATTATTGATGACCCGACTCTGGATACCGATGGAGACGGCTTAACAGATGTCATTGAGGGAGAGGTCGGAACAAACCCCGAAAATCCAGATACAGATGGTGATGGAGAAAATGACTTTGTTGAAATCGGAGATGCTTCAAATCCGACCGATACGGACGGTGACGGAATTATTGATGCAATAGAGTCCAGCATAAATGACCAAGACGGAGATGGTGTAAATGATGAAGAAGATCCCGCCAATGAAGATCCATGTATTCCAAACCTATCCGCTGGCAACTGTGATCAAGACAATGATGGTTTGACAAATGACGAAGAAATTACAATTGGAACAGACCCTACGAACCCCGATACCGATGACGATGGCTTTAATGACGGAGAGGAATCCTCAAGCGGATCAGACCCGCTTGATCCATGTGACCCAGACGACTCACTCCCCCTTTGTAATATCGATACAGACGGTGATGGCATTACCGATGCACAAGAGGAGGTAATTGGAACAGATATCAATAACCCAGATACAGATGGTGATGGCCTTACAGACGGTGCAGAGGTCAATAATGGAACAAACCCTCTTGACCCATGCGACCCTGAGAACAATGACCCTGATTGCGCTGATGGTGTTCACATACCTAGTGGCTTCTCTCCTAATGGTATTGGCCCCGAGGAAAATAATATATTCCAAATTATTACTGGACAAAATGTTAAATCTTTTCAATTTCAGATTTTCAATAGATGGGGAAAAATAATGTTTGAATCTGATAACAAAGGGTTTGGATGGGATGGTAAATTCAAAGGCACAGATTGTAATTCGGGTATATACCCTTACATCATGAAAGTGAAGTATACTGACGGATCTTCTGAAACACTTTCCGGAAACATAACACTAATTCGATAAGATGAGGATTTTAATATTGGCGTTTCTTATGCTTCCAATTTGTGGTTTTTCACAAGACTTCCACTACTCCCAGATCGATCAATCAATGGCTATAATTAATCCTGCGACGACCTCAACATTCTCAGGATTCGAACGCATTTCGCTTCAGCATAGAAACCAGTGGCTTGGTGCAGGAACACAATTTATGACAAGCATGGGCATGATGGAATTCTCTATTGGCAAACAGGTGCGAAGAACGAGTGCTTACTCAGGTTTGGGGGTTTATTTCATCAATGATGTTGGAGGAGACTCGAAATTCAGTATTCGAACCGGAGGGGTAACAGCAAGTGGAGTTCTGCCACTATCAAAAGCACATTCCATTTCGGCCGGTATTCAAGTCGGTTATTCTAGTCGCTCAGCCGATTTTTCAAGACTTACTTTTTTCAACCAGTGGGACGGTACTCAATTCGATCCGAACATCGACCCAAATGAAGTGAACGGTGTAAACTCTTTTTCTCATCTAGATGCCGGAGCAGGTGTGGCCTACAGCTATAACAAAGACAATGAAAATACACTTTCAGCAAGTGAGTTAAGCTTCCAAGGAGGTTTTTCCATGCAGCATTTAAACCGCCCTAAACTTAGATACAATTCGCTCGTCGATGACAAATTACCTATCAAAATGTGCGTTCACGCCAATATGAGATACGGGCTGTCTCCTGAATCAAATATAGAATTTAGTGCAGCTCAATTTATTCAAGCGAAATACCTCGAAACGATTGGTGGCTTGTTTTACCGACTTAAAATGAAATCAGCATCCCGTGTCACCTCTTTTGTAAGTGACCAATATTTCGTAATTGGGTCCTATTTTAGAAGCACTGGTTCAATCATCCCTTGCTTTTTTATTGATATCGGAGGGCTTACACTTGGCGTATCCTATGACTATGAGCTAGGGAAAATTGCGTCGATGTATAGGCAGTCAATAGAGGTAAGCCTTAAATTTAACTTTGGCAAAAAATCCATTTTTTCAAGCTCTAAAATGCGTTGATAAAGTCTAGCCAGGTTTTGGACTGCTTTTTGTTCAATACCCTCGGCATTTTATTTTGAGATCCCAACTTTTTTTCTTTTGCCATGTAACTGTAAAAAACAGAGGGTAAAATTATCTTCATCTCAGGTGCCTTCAAGCTATACTTCCTTGCCGAATTGTAGTCATCATTTGCCTCTCTCAGCTTATTATCCAAGAATGTAATTAATGCTTCTGGGTCATCAATATTTTGCTTTGTACCTAAATACCAACAATGGCATTGCTTCTCACTATCTGCATAAATTGTAAATTCCGAGAATTCCACATTAAAATATGAGCTCGTATGCAATAAAGCCTCATTGATGTTTTCTAGAGACAAATGTTCACCACAAAGACTTAAAAATTGACGAATTCTACCGGAAATAACCAGTTCATTTTCCTCGGCATTTGTGAACCTTACTAGGTCACCTATCAGATATCTCCAAAGGCCTGCATTTGTAGAAATTACCAAGGCATAGTCAACTCCCTCTTGGACTTGCTCAATTGTATAGGCGGATGCCGATGCCTTTATTGTACCGTGTTCATCAAAATGTTCAGTTGTGAAAGGAACAAATTCGAAAAAAATACCGTGATTTAAGAGTAGCTTCATCCCCTTCTTAGAGGAATCCTCTTGATAGGCAAAATAACCCTCACTTGCCAAATATGTATCTAATAAATCCAGTTCACGATTTACTAATTGATTCAATCTCGTGATGTAGGGATCCATGAAAACACCGCCATGCACATATACATACAAATTTGGCCATATATCATGAATTGAGTCTAATTTATAGCGCTCAATAATTCTCTCTAACAACATGATACACCAGCTTGGAATGCCCGCAATAATTCCAATATCCCATTTTGGAGCCTTTTCAACCATGAGGTCAAGTTTTTTATTCCAATCCTTCACACCACTTATCCGGGCACCGGGTTTTGTAAATGGCGTAGCGATAAAAGATGTATGCTTTTTCAGTATGCCACTTAAATCACCTTCAACATGTGTTTCTTTATAGGTGAGTTTCGTAGAACCTCCAACAGTTAATACGGTGGTGCTGTAAAATGACTGAGGAAGGTCCAAGTTATGTAAAATGCTAAGCTGACGTAAGCTTGATTTCTGAAAGGAACGAATCATCTCGGAAGTAACTGGTATCCTCTTACTAGGTGAACCTGTTGTTCCTGATGACAATGCATAATATTTTATTCTTCCTCTCCAGGTATTGTCCTTCTCGCCCAATATGCTATACTTCAACCACTTTCGATAGAAGGAGTCATAATCCATGATTGGGACCTCGCGCTGATAATCATGTACAATATCGTCATCCAAAATACCGCTAAAATTATGCGCCAAGCCAAACTTTGTAGTTTTTGATTTTGACAACAAATACTGAAGCACTTTTACTTGCTCTTTGTAACCTTGTGTTTTCTTTGCGTTCTTGCGATAACTTAAGGCTGTTGTCTGCTTTAAAAACCTACCTATTAAAGGCATAAACTAAGGATATTTAGGGATTACTAATCTAAAATAAAGATACTAAAAGGATATTTTTTTCATTACTTTATCTTAACTTTACACCAAAATTTTGGCCATGAGTAAAAAAACATTTATTGTACCGCATGACTTTACAAAAGTAGCAGATATTGCACTTGAACATGCTATCGCGACTGCAAAACCCTTAGATGCGGAAGTACAATTACTTCATGTAGTGGCAAAACAAAATCAAATCCACGAAGCAAATATTAAACTAGAAGAAATTGTTGAGAAGTTCAAATCTCATGAAGTGAACCTTGTTCCAAACGTCAGAATTGGAAGTATTTTCGAAGATATTGGAGACTTTGCAGCAGAACATGAAGCAAAGCTTATCTTTATGGGAACACATGGCGCCCATGGATGGCAGCATGTAACTGGAAGTCACGCGCTCAAAGTAGTCACAAATTCCTCTGTTCCTTTCATTATCGTGCAAGAAAAACTTGTCAAGCCAACAGGCTATGACTCAATTGTAGTGCCCATGGATCTGAATAAAGAGACCAAGCAAAAACTAACAATCGTTTCAAGACTTGCAAAATATTTTGGATCACAGGTACACGTTGTAATTCCAGATGAAACAGATGATTTCTTAAAGCATCAGGTTAAATCAAACATTGTATTTGCAAAAAGATTCTTTAAGGACAGAGAGGTTGATATGAAACATACGTTGATTTCGAGGTCAGGATTTGATAAAGAGGTTGTAAAATACGCAGTCTCTGTAGATGCAGATTTAATTGCAATCATGAATCTCAACAAAAGCAATTTTCTCAACGCCATCACCTCTAACTATGAGCAATATATCATTACCAATGATGCCCTAATCCCTGCACTCATTGTTAATCCTGTTTATAAAGAAGGTTATGGACAAAGTATCATGTTCAGTTAAAAGGTCTTTAGAAATAAACTAACGTTTCCGTTCATAAAACAACCCTTACACATGACCTTTCATGATTATTTTGCGGATGCACAATCAATTAAAGGTCTTGACCAAGCACTCTGGCCTGTACTTGAATCAATAACAAATGCAGCTGTCAAGGTAAGCCATGATCTGCAAAAAGCAGCACTGATTGATGGTGTTTTAGGCGCCCAAGGTGGACAAAATGTTCAAGGAGAGGAACAACAAAAACTGGACGTTTTAGCAGATATCGCATTCATCAATGCATTCAAGAGTTGCGGATCCGTTGCCGGTATAGGATCTGAAGAAAATGAATCCCATCTCGCTTTTGATACCGAAAAAACAAACTCAGCCTCTTATGTCGTTTTATTTGATCCATTAGATGGCTCTAGTAATATAGACGTCAATGTATCGGTTGGAACAATTTTCTCCATCTACAAAAGGATATCACAATGCGGGCATGCTGCGACACTCGAAGATATGCTACAAGCCGGGACTAAACAGACCGTTGCAGGATATGTCCTATATGGCACATCTACAATGCTGGTGTTGAGCTGGGGCGACGGCGTTCAAGGCTTTACACTGGATCCATCAAGTGGAAAATTTATTCTCTCACACAGCAATATGAAAATGCCTGAATCAAGTAGGCTTTATTCTATGAACGAGGGGAATATTAAAGAATGTGAGCCTGGTGTAGCAGCATACATCTCATTTTGTCAAAGTCAAGACAACGATTTTAATGGACCATATTCAGGCCGTTATATCGGTTCATTGGTTGCCGATTTTCATAGAAGCTTGATTAAAGGCGGAATTTACATTTATCCAAATGTCCCGGCAGCACCTAAAGGCAGACTCAGATTGTTGTATGAATGTAATCCATTGGCTTTTATTGCAGAACAAGCAGGAGGAATGGCTACTACAGGAAGAAAACGCATCTTAGAAATTGAACCCAAAGCACTTCACGAACGCGCACCACTTTTTATTGGCTCAAAAAATATGGTTGAAAAAGCAATGAGTTTTTTGAACTAGCATGAACCTTAAAAGCTTTAAAAATAGTTCTCAAGAACACCCCAAGGTTATAGAAACCCTGCAAATCATTGAAAACCATGAGAATAAAATTCATTGGGCAGGACTCGTTGGTTCCGCGAAATCGGTCTACACAGCCGCGGTTGCCAGTCAATGTCCGGGACATCATGTATTCGTTCTAGACAATAAAGAGGATGCTGCCTACTTTCTAAATGATTTGCAAGGGATTTATCCGGATGACAAACGATTAGTATTCTATCCCGCCTCTTACAGGACACCTTATCAAATAGAGGATACAGACAATGCCAGCGTAGTCGCAAGAACAGAGGCTCTAAAAAAGCTAAGTACACAAAAAAACTGCTGGGTTGTCACCTATCCCGAAGCTTTATTTGAAAAAGTACTATCGGTTAAGAAGTTGAAATCAAATACGATGAAAATAGAGGTTGATAAAACCTACTCTATTGAATTCATTAATGAGCTTTTACTTGAATATAATTTTGAGCAAGTTAACTATGTATATGAGCCAGGGCAATACTCTATAAGAGGTGGAATTGTAGATGTCTTTTCTTTTGCCTCTGACACACCTTACCGCATAGAGTTCTTTGGAAACGAAGTTGAGTCAATCAGAACATTTGATGCGGCAAGTCAACTTTCCATAAGCAGTCATTCATTCTTTACGATTGTACCGAATATACAAGGCGAATTACTCGTCAAAGGAATGGACTCATTCTTTAGATACCTCAAGGGTGAAAAGGCGCTTTGGTTAGACTCTGTGGAAAGAACATTAGCTCGTATTCAACTTGAATTCGATAAAGCACAACACATCTATAATGAAATAGAAAATAAAGAAAAACTGAGTACGCCGGAGCAGTTATTTTTGAATGAAAAAGAATGTGGCGAAACATTTGAATTAACAACACTTGTAGAGTTCAACAGTAACCCATTTTACAAAGGGAGCAAAAAGATAGAATTTTCTTTATCTCCTCAACCTAGCTTTAATAAAAACTTTGACCTCTTAAAGGAGGACCTCATCGGACATCAGAAAAATAAGTATACCAATTTCTTGTTTTCAAATCAACCGAAACAAATCGAGCGACTTTATCAGATTTTTGAAGATATCGGAGCTGCTGTAGAATTTACGTCCATGAATTCAGCGTTACATGAAGGATTCATTTGTAAAGACTCTAAAATAGTTTGCTATACGGATCATCAAATTTTTGAAAGATACCACAGGTTTAGATTAAAAGAAAGATTTAGACAAGCCAAACAGGCACTCACCCTAAAAGAGATATATAATCTACAAAAAGGAGACTACGTAACCCACATTGACCATGGGGTGGGGCAATTTTCTGGGCTTGAAACCATTGATGTCAATGGCAAACCACAAGAAACAATACGACTAATCTACAAAGAGGGTGATGTTCTCTATGTTGGAATTCACTCTCTACACAGGATTTCTAAATTCACAGGTAAGGATGGTTCTGTTCCCAAAATGAATAAGCTCGGTACACAAACATGGAATACCCTTAAAAACAAGACAAAGAAAAAAATAAAAGAGCTCGCTTTTGACCTTATTCAGCTTTATGCGAAAAGGAGAAGTCAACCTGGCTTTGCATTTACACCAGATACTTACCTGCAAAATGAGTTGGAGGCATCCTTTATGTATGAGGATACACCCGACCAATACAAAGCGACTCAAGATGTTAAAAAAGACATGGAATCAAAGACTCCTATGGATCGCTTGATATGTGGTGATGTTGGATTCGGAAAAACAGAAATAGCGATTCGAGCAGCATTTAAGGCAGTTGCAGATAGCAAGCAAGTAGCAGTTTTAGTGCCTACGACCATCCTTTCTTTGCAGCACTTCCGTAGCTTTAAAGAAAGACTAAAGGAGTTTCCGTGTAACATTGATTACATCAATCGATTTAAAAGCGCAAGAAAAACCACAGAAACTATTCAAAAGCTCAAAAAAGGAGAAATTGACATCTTAATTGGTACGCACGCCATCGTCTCAAATAGAATTCAATTCAAAGATTTGGGGTTAATGATCATCGATGAAGAGCAAAAATTTGGTGTCTCGGTCAAGGACAAATTAAAAACATTAAGAACAACTGTAGATACACTAACACTTACAGCGACTCCAATACCAAGAACACTGCAATTCTCTCTGATGGGAGCCAGAGACTTAAGCATAATAAATACCCCTCCTCCCAACAGACAGCCAGTACTCACAGAAATCGTGACCTTTAATGAAGAAATGCTAAGAGATACGATATCCTATGAGGTTTCAAGAGGAGGTCAGGTTTTCTTTGTGAACAACCGCATTGCCAATATCAAAGAAATTGCAGGGATGATTCAACGTTTATGCCCTGGTGTAAAAGTAGGTATTGGACACGGCCAAATGGATGGAAAGGTATTGGAAAAAAATATGATGGACTTCATAGAAGGGAAATATGATGTACTAATTGCAACGACAATTATAGAATCTGGAATAGATATTTCAAATGCCAACACTATCATTATTAATGATGCGCAAAATTTTGGATTAAGTGACCTACATCAGCTAAGAGGAAGAGTCGGTAGAAGTAATAAAAAAGGGTTCTGTTATCTTATCGCACCAAAAACAACAATACTTACCTCAGAGGCTCGGAAAAGACTGGAAGCATTGGTTCAATTTTCAGACCTGGGTTCAGGTTTTAACATTGCCATGAAAGATTTGGATATTAGAGGTGCTGGAAATATGCTAGGAGGTGAACAAAGTGGATTTATCTCCGAGATTGGCTTTGAAATGTATCAAAAAATCCTAAATGAGGCCATGAAAGAACTCAGGGAAAAGGAGTTTAAAGAGCTCTTTAGTGAACGCAATAGCGACCAACTAACGACCTACGCTTCTGAATGCGTATTTGAGACAGACTATGAAGTTCGGATACCTGACAACTACGTGAATGATGTAGCAGAGCGCTTAAGCCTTTATCAGGAGCTAGACAATATTGAAAACCTCGCTGGACTGAATGCCTTTGAAGAAAGAATGATTGATCGGTTTGGTCCAATACCCGAACAGGTGAAGGAATTGTTCTTTTCCTTTGAACTAAGATGGATGGCGAAAAAAATTGGCCTTGAACGACTCGTTATTAAATCTGAAAAAATGGTTTGCTCGTTTATTTCAGACGCCAATTCACCATTCTATGAATCAGCGTTATTTACAGAAATATTGAAAGAAATAACAAATCAAGGTAAGGGATACAGACTTTTACAGAAACAAGATCGATTGCGCTTAATTGTGGAACCAATTACTGATATTAGAGAAGCATATCAAAAACTTGAGGTTCTATATAACGAAACAGAGGTTGTCCAATCTACTGATAAATAGGCCCCAAATATTTCACACACGGAAAAGGAAGTATTCCTGTATAACATCTATACTTAAGATTAAGTACAACAGTATCTGTTTTCTGACTTACTGTGAATGCTCCATCAAATTTTTTCTTCCATTCATCGATACAAACTGTACCACCATCAAGCACGAAGTTTGAGTCTAAACTCATTCGAAGGTCCTCGAGAAGTTCTTCTGTCTCTGCCAGCTTAGCGCCTTGATACCAATGATAATTTCCCGGTCGTAATTTTACTTCTCGCACTCCATTTACACGCAGATGTATGGAATCATTTTCACCTACAATAAGAACATGCATGTCATGCTCAATATCAAAACCTTTCAATGACTCGGGCGTGGGAGGAACTCCGCCACAATGTGAATGATGCAGTTGTGCTTTTAAAACCACCACATTTTTGCAAGAAAAAAGCAAAAAAATGAAAGTACTTAGAAGGAGAATTATTTTCATGATATACGCTTTTGATTCGGGTTTATTTAAAGATCACATACTCCATTGTAGCAACATACTTATAGTCCTAAATTAAAATAAAACAATTGCCTTCTTGGTCTCGTTTCTGTAAAATGCTACAGAAATCAAAACGGCCATAAACTGATAAGCATAAACCAAATAAAGGAGTGTAGAATGACCAAACCATGACTCCAACCAAAGGCCAATGCACAGCGCCATGGACATTCTAAAAATTTCAAATAAAAAATTCCACTTGTTTTTATCCATAAGGTCAGTTAGAGAATAAATCGTCAAAAATATATATGCTCCATAAACCAATATTTGGAGAAAGGGAAGTGAACCAAGACGAGAAAAAAGATCCAATAAAAAAACCATGACGACAAAAAGATGTGTAATCCCCCAAATAAGTTGAAACTTGGTTAAAGCCGGCTTATATTTTGAGAAACTATAAACATCTTCTATTTTATGCAAAGGGTAAAGTTTGTCAAAACCTCTTGGTCTCCAGCCCGTTGGTCGGAACCATATGGTCAACTTATCCACTAAATTGTTCGCATACCAGGCATCTCTGCAGAGAACGAAAAAATGTTGAAAATTAATTTTAAACGGATTCCAAGTTAATGCGGGCCGAGATATCCCAAATACTGGTGGAACATCATCCAATTCCTCTTGGAAAGTCCCAAACATAAAGTCCCAAAAAATAAAAATCTGACTCAAATTCTTATCCATATATTCCGGATTAATTGCATGGTGAACCCGATGGTGAGATGGGGTCACAAGAATGTACTCAATAAATCCTAATTTCCCAACATGGCGGGTGTGGTACCAGAATTGCATAAACAAATGTAGAGGAAGAACCACAGAAATCACCTCAGGAGAAACACCCATGATTGCTGCAGGAATCAGCAAAAAAGTGAAAAACTTAAAAATACCTGATATTGGTTGTCTTAAAGCGCACGCAAGATTAAATTCTTCGCTGCTATGATGAATCACATGGTGGTTCCAAAACAAATTGACCTTATGTGCAAATCTATGAGACCAATATCCATAAAAGTCAATAGCGAGGAATGCTATGGCGTAAACAATCATTGTATTTTCAATACTGAAAATCGCAAGCTTCGAGAAAAGCCATTCATAAGAGATAATTCCAATGGAAAGCCCCAAAACGTCTTTGAGCACATTTGTCATTCCAGAACTCAAACTAGACACTGCATCATCAAGTGGAACAGTATCGTGCCCCTTGAGATAGCCATAGACTTTCTCTAGGACCACAAGAACCAGGAAGGTTGGCATTGCAATCAATAATATTTTTCCGTATTCTTCCATGTACGTTAAAGCGCCCTTTAAATTACAAAGATTTTAAAAGAAAGCGCGAAGTTCCATTCCGCCGGTATGAATGATTCTTGTATTCTCGGATTTTCGTCCTAGATACTGAATAGAGAGCTGTAAGTTTTTTGAAACCGTCTTTTGATAACCGAAGGTCCAAGTGTAATTAAGTCCAGGACGCAGTGCCTCGAGCATTTCAAAACCAACAGCAGAATTTTCGATACCATCAAAATTAATTTTCAAAAGTTTAATCGCACCTTGAAGGCTTCCTTTATCTGTTTGATTGTACTTAAATGTAGTTCCGATGTCACTGATGTTGCAGAATTCTACTCCAAAAGCAGGATCATTTTTTTTATCCACGATTCTGCCATCAAGGCTAACACGAAAATTAGTGCTTGGCTGATAGGTAATAGAGGTCTTTAACCAAGAATAGTTTATGGAATAATCCCTTCCTGAGGTATAATCCGCTATCGTGTTTTTTATTCCGTCCTGAACTGTAGCGAGCAGAGAAAATTTGGGGGTAATATTCCATCGAGCATTTATCTCATGAAATGATGCCAATTTGGAATCAAAACCTGAGGCCAATAATGTTTTAGATTGATTCTCCTGAAATATATACCTAGCTCCAAATATTGAACCTGTTCTATTGAAAAAAAGAGAATTCCTAACAAAAGCAGTTGTGGAAATAAGATTGGTATCCGCAATCCTATTGTTTATTGGATTAAATACAGAACCATCTAGAAAAGCATTGGATTTTTTATTGACCCTAAATCTCACTTGGTCAGAAAATAATGATAAAGCTTTGAGTATCCCTTTTTTTCGAGACCAAACACGCTCAGGTCGCAAGTATATCGTTTGGTTGAACTCGTTAAAATATGTGGTTACATATGCATTGCTAGGCACAAAAACACGAATATAATTTGCCTGATCGATAAACTGAGAAATTTCAAATTCATTAAGATCTTTTACACCATCCTCATTGTAATCTATCCAGGTATATACCCCTTGACCGTCATTTACCTGAATGTAAAGGAACTCTCTTTTTTGTTCGAGACCTGAACCTATCTCATAAAATGTAGACCACTGAACAGCATTTTTCCATGCCTTAAATGCGTATTCTAGTCGACCAATTACCGAGTTTTCTGGTGTTTGATTCATGAGTGCCGTGTCCAAAACATCCAAAGAGCGATATCCTGATAAAAAAGTAAGCTTCTGATTTTTTAGGCTATTTATTTGAAGCTCTGCTCCTGTTGTTTTGGCAATGGCTGTTCTTTTAAAACTCTCAGAATCTAATCTTCGATCATATCGCTCGCGATAGTAAAGCTTGTACTCGATTTTACTGGTATCCTGATTGGCTAGGTAAAACTGGTAATCAAAAAACTCATAACTCTGATCGGAAATCGAAAAGATTGAGTCTTTGTAACGGTTTCTCTCATGATCATCCTTGTAGCCAATTCTTAACGGTCCTAGCTTCTTAGAAAGATTCAATCTATGCCGTAAAAAACTACTTTTTGCCTCCGAATTGGCCTGCAAATAACTTGCATCCCATTGTGCGTCCCAACCTTTTTGTTTCCAATTTCCCTTTGAATATGCGCGCTGACCGCTGTAATCCGAACCCACCGAAAAATGTTGGGCATCCAATGAAATTGAACCTCTCTTTTTATGTAAGAGTTTTGTCCCCAATGTCCCTAGAACTTGATGGCCCTGGTAGCCCTTAAATCGCGTATTCCAATCCCGATCAAATTCAACTGCTCTATATTGCTGCACAGGTCGAAAAGATGAAGAAAGGTATTCGATCTCTGCTTTTGTTTGAAGGGACCATAAAGTTAGCGTATCCACTTTCCCAAATGTGCTGGTATTCATCCATCTTGTTCGATTTGAATACCCAATATTATCGGATTTAGAAAGATCAGAATACGTATTTAAATCCGTATTGCTAATGGCCCATTCAGACTCAACATAACTCGACTTTGAATACTTCCATTTTAAACCAGAGCTAAACATTTGTTGTTTTTTTGGGGTGATGATACTTCGCGCAGCACGATAATTCCCCTGAGCAATATTATTCTCTGGCGCTATCCATTTGAATACTTTACCCAAGGCATTATAGTTTTCTAGAATATAATCCCCATTTCCATCACCAACGAATTCGAAGAACACACGATAAACGGCAGAGTCTGGATTTACACTAAAAACCAAAATGGAGTCAAAACCCAATGAATCAACCAATTTGTACAGGTTTTGATTATCGAAAAAACCTACAGAATCAACCGAATTAACAACAGCGAGATCTAAACTATCACCAATACCCGCCAAATACGAACGCTGAGCACTAGATAAATCTTGCTGTAAAGGTTGATTTTTTGCATCTTGCTCGGCATATATATTCATCCAAAAATCAATTTTTTTTGACTTATAAGATAGTGCATGCTGTAACAATGAACGTGCATAGTTTTGATCAGAATACTGGAATTCAACTACAATCCGAGTATCCTTGGTAATTAGGTTTCTCGATGTAAAAATAATTTCTGAAGTATTGTAATCAATCGTATAATCATACTCCTGGCCTCGCTCTAAAAGGCGACCGTCAATGAATACTTTTTCTGTCCCAGAAAGTACAATAATAAAAGGTTCATTTTCGGCACCTACAAGACGATATGGCCCCTGATTTGCCTCGATACCTTGAATGATTTGCCTATTAAATTTACCTTTTGAGAGTGCACCACTCAGTTGTGTGGTCCAAACCTTATCTTTGTGTTTGTTCCATGCATAATTGACACTTAATCCTTGTGCTCGTTTGCGATAATTCATAAAATACCCTGTGGGTTTAGAAAGCCAAAAATCTCCTGCGATCAACTTCAGTCTATCATTATAAATCTGAATAAATACCTTATCAAATTCCTGAAGTTTATTGGTATTCCCCTCTGGCTGTATTGGTATATTGGCATCTGAGACAGATGCCAATATTTTTAAATTGGAAGATATCTTTCCCGAAAGTTCCAAATTCAAAGAAGAATTAATCCCCAAATCTTGGTTGTTCCCAAAAGAAATACCCCTTGAAATCGAACCATTTTTATTCAATTCATTTCCCCCGAAGACATCGTCAACAGAAAAAAAGTTCTCAATCTTAAACAAGGCACTGTTGTCCCTATCCTTATCAAATACTACAGCACTATCGCGCAACTGATATTTTTTAGACAAATCGAATGGAAAAACCTGATACACAAAACGAATGGAATCTTCAATGGGCTCATTTAAAACAAACAAGGCAGATGAAAAATTCAAGCGATATTGAGAAACTGATAATGGGACCCCACCGACGAAGACCTTGAATGAATTTGGAAAAATACTTAAGGTATCTAATCGAATAGAATCTGAGACCTTTAATGTTTTTGTGCGGAAACCAGCATCTTGACAGAATGAACCTTCGTAAAATACAGAGCAGAGTAAAATAGCAAGTATAATTTTCATAGCTGACATCCTAACGAAGATAAGACCTTGTGCTTTAAAACGCTATTTTACAGTTTCCATTGTTTTACATCAATCATATAGTATAGATTCCAAGACAGATTTAAGTTCATCAAGCGTCCCTTCTTTCAGTATATGAGAGGGCTGACAATCATAATGTAGCAAGGCTTTGTTGGTTGAATGCCCCCAGGCTATTAC
>Ga0163110_10000856_pt1 | contig 14969 bp, 8 predicted proteins | sample CRUFie1St17metaG_FD_108703 | JGI IMG/M metagenome (GOLD analysis project Ga0163110, IMG submission 108703) | Marine microbial communities from the Costa Rica Dome - CRUD Field 142mm St17 metaG | ecosystem: Environmental > Aquatic > Marine > Oceanic > Photic zone | place: Costa Rica: the Eastern...
ATTAAGTATAGAATTGAATTGTCACCGTCAAGTTTGCAGAAAATGGAAAAAATTAGATAACAAAAATCAAAAATTATTTTATAAACCATACATGTCAAAATATACACAAATGTACATTTTCGACTCAAGAAGAATAGATAACAAAGTAACTGCATTCGAGGAAACATTAGGAATTAAAAAAGCTGTTGGTGATTTGCGAAATATTTTAAATTCAACAGAATTTATGAAAATGACATCAAAAGATAAAGCAGTTATTTTTGTTTTTGGTGGAACACAAGAATTGGAAGAACAAGATGATCGTGGAGGAGTATTAACATTTAAGAGAAATTGTAGATTAATTGGGGTAAATCATGAGAAAGATCAATTAGTAGAAATTTCTGCAACAATTAATGGTAAACATTATGAATCTAATTATGATCCAGATTATACTGGATATTTTATGTGTGTTGGTTCTTATGATGGAATGGGAGAATGTAAAGTTGAAATAGAAGGAATAAATTTTAATAACAATTTTTTGTCAGTTTGGGGTCAAGTATATCAAGGATGTTCTTTATTAATATCAAATTGTAAGATGTTTGCACAGGATGGTGGAATACATCATAATGGAAATGAATTGCAGATTGATAATTGTCATATTGAGGTGGGAGGTGTATGTCTTCGTATTGGATATGATTCTGAGATAATAAAAGCTGCAAATAGCACTTTATTCAATACATATGATCGTTTATCTTGCATAGAATTTGATGGCCATTTATTTCAGCATAATATGAGTAAATTAGAATGTAAAGGAAATACATTTATTACAAAAGATGAGGATGCATTTCCAATTTGTGATGAATATAAGAAAGATAAACATTTTACTGAAATATTGTTTATGGGTTATTTATCTCAAAATACTTGGTGGATTGCATCCAAGAAATCAGAATCTATTGATAAGAGTAATTAACATTTTTTTTTTAAACTTGGTCATTGTCAAATTCAGAATCAGTGTGTTACTTCACAAAATTTCTATCTCAAATCAATTTGTTGTGCATGGCACACTTTCAAGTTTCAGCAGACAAAATTAGCAGTATTTTGGATTTTATTCAATCATTATGTTGCAAGATTCAAACAGTATTGGATATCGCATTGGAAATACATAAAGTCCAAGATCAATCGTCATTTAATTTATTTTTTTATCAATGCGTCAGATTTGGTAAGATCAATGATCCAAAATTTAAATACATTGAACATGAATTTAGTTTGGATTTAGATGAATTAATGCATGATACAGATAATCCTTGGTGCAAAATTGCTAAAGATTTATCAATAACAATTCATTTGATTCACCAAAACAAGATTATTCAATCGCAGATCAATATATATTGTTTGAAAATAAAAAATATGACGAACAAATTCATTGAAAATAAAAACAGTAAAATGACGGATTTCTGTTTGAATCTCAATAAAAATCAAAAGCAAGATGATTTTGATATCAATTTAAACGAAGTAATTTGGGAGAAGGAATTAGAAATATGTTCAATTTGTCGTTTACCGGTAATTGATGATGCATTTGATAATCAACATTTATATAAATTTAGTTGCTGCGATATTAAATGTCATTTATATTGCTCATTAAGATTAATATCCATGAGATGTTGTAAAATGGAAAGAAAATGTCAAAATGAAAAATGTTTAAAAATGATACAACAAGTTGAGATTGATAGAATTACAAAGTTAAAAAATATTGAATTAAATAAAGAAAAAGATTTCAAAATCATTAAAAAAGATGAAATTGAGTATAATCAGAAAAATGAAATGAATCAAAGATTAATTCGTATTCATTGTAACAATGGAAATGGGAAGAATTGTGTGAAACAGAAGAGAATCATTTATGATATAATTGGTGAAACAATTGAAGACTTTGCAAGTGTTCATGGTGTTTGGCGCTGTGTTTGAAACTCATTTTCTTGTATAATTGCAGGTGAGCATGATCATATTTATTTTTTGATGATCTGGATAATTCATAGTGTGATAGATGTTGTGATTTGCATAATACTAAAATTGGGATACTTGTGTGTTCAGTGTAATGAATTGAATTTTATTATGCAGTGGTTATCAATAGGAATTATGCAATGTATGATGTGACAAAAGTCATTTTTGTGCATGAGACAGCAATTTCCAACTAAATTTGAATATGTACAGAACAACATTTCTTTTGTGGGTATCAATAAATATTGTTATTTTTGAAAGAAGTCTATTATCATTAGAATTTAGTTAAATTTGTTGCATTTATAGGTTGAATTAGTCATGTTTTAAGAAAATATTGATTGTTCCATCGAATTTAATAATTGATAATAAATTTAATATTATTTGTTGATATCTTTGTTAAATATTTGAATTATTGTTTGATAATTTTGATTTATAATTTGATATAATTTTTGATTTTTGCTTTGGAAGTGATATGTTATTTCTCGTTTATGTAGTAATGATTTTTTTGAAAATTTGTATCGTTCATTTGCAATTTCTGTTAAATCTATCAATTCTTGAATTTCTGTTTGTAACAAATTAATTGTTTCATTCATTGTATCTCTTGATTGGAATATCTTTTTATCTATGTTAGGTAAATCATTTAAAATATTTTGTTTATTTGTTGAATGTTGAGAAATTTCTTTTCTTAGTGTCATTTGTAGAAGAACAGTAAAAAACTTCTTTTTTTGACTTAGTTCTTTGATGATCATCGTGTTAGTTATAGTGATTAAATAAATTTTGACAAAATAGTAAATTAGTAGTAGTAGTATATTATAAGCGCATTATTATTAGTATGTTGTATTCTGTTTGAGTAGTCAATTTCTATTTTGATTTATTGAATGTTGATACCTATTTTTTTTTTTTGTCAGTTTTGGTGTCATCTAATGAGACTTAAATGTTGTTGTAATATGTTGGATAGTATCTAGTTGATTGGAGAAAGATATTTGAAGAATATTTTGAAGAGAATTGTATTAGTTTTAAATTATGAGAAGAGTAAATACGGATTGTAATTCTTCCAGTAGAATGAGATGTACATTGTTGAGGTGTTCTAAACATATCAGATATGTGGGTAATTATGACTATGAAAAAAAGATGACACCGTCAAAAATTGGTAGAGAGTTTCCTATTTGTTGGTGTATTTCAGCATCACAGTTTTTGGGAGCGATTGATTGGCCTTCATTATTTTATAGATATTGTTCGCAAAAGCCGGATCATGAGTTTTCCATTACAATAGATTTAATTTTGAAAGCTAGATTAGATTGTACAAACCGCATCTTCAATGCGGCTCCAGCAGCATGGTGTTTTATTCAAAAATTTAGAAGAGATTGGAGCATCAATTCGGAGCAAGATTCTACTGAATTTATTCAATGTTTATTAGGTAATATTAGATTATTTTTTAATCATCCAAATGAAGAAGAAAATGAGCTTATCAGATTTGTAGAGCAGAAATTATCTTTTTATAGGAATTATAAAATGTATTGTGGTAGTTGTGAGAGTTTTTGGGATGCAGAAGAGCAGGATAAGAAGGAGAGTATTTTATTATTGTCTTTTCCATTTGTGAAGATGAATGATGAAGAAGAAGTGCAGGTGTTTGATGGTCAATCTATTCAAAAATTATTAGATCGTAATATTGAATCTGAATCTTGTGGAAAGGATCATGTTTGTAAACATTGTTCTCAAAAAGGGTGCACGACAAAGACATTTGTGTTCACATCAGTTCCAGATTATTTAATAATTGCAATCAAAAGAATGGAAGTTTTGGAAATTGGTGGTCAAGTTTGTTTTAGGAAAATTACTGATTCTGTAAAGCTTGATCGTATGATCAAAATATTAGTCAATGATGCAGTAATTGAATTTGAATTATTAGCAACTTTGAATCATGTTGGACAATCTATGGATTGTGGTCATTATACAACTATTAGATATGTGAAGGAGAAATTATATCATTGTAATGATGCTAGTTATCGTGTGGTGAATGATTTTGATTGCGAAGATGTATATTGTTGTCTTTATGTACGAAAAAAGAGATGCAATGTTTTAAATGTTGTAGATCAAAGGATTATTGGGTGTAAAAGAAAGATGCAGTCGACTGAATTTAATCAATCTGCATTTCCTCCACAAAAGAAACAAAAAACAATGGTGTCTGGGTTAGCATCAGATTTAGAAAATTTAACAATTAACAAAAGAGATTATATGTCTGAAGATGAATCTGAATCGCTTGGTCCACCGAAAAAGAAACAAAAAACATCAAGTAATTGGCATTGTAGAGAGTGTGGCAAGGAATTTAAGCGGAAAAGTGCATTGTACAAGCATTGGAAAATTCATTGGAAACACAAAGAACGTAATCTACAGCATCGTGATAGAATCCAATTTATTGATAACGCAGAAAAGAGATATGAATGCAAACATTGTAAAAAAAGGTTTGATAATAAAAAAGGATTAATTTCGCATACTGGAGTTGTACATCCTGAGATTGATTCAAGTCAGAGATGCAGAGAATGTGGTAGAATTTTTCATAGACCAAGTCAATTGAGAAATCATACGAAGGATAGACATTCAAAGAAGAATTATAAATGCATTCCATGTTCACAAGAATTTGAATCGTACAATGGTCTTTTAAAACATAAAGGAAAATGTCCTAACAAAGAAGAAATTAATATTAATTTTGATTTTACAAAAGCAATTGAGTTTCCCAGTTGGGAAGCAATAAAAAAGTATCGAACAGCTAAGCTAGATTATATGGCAGCTGGTTGTCTAAAAATGATTGGTGATAATTTATTGGATCCTCGAAAAGAGCCGAACGATGTTAATTTTGATATTGATAAAGAAGAAATAATACAACAATGGAAGCAACATATGGGTCATAATATACCAATTGTTGTTTGTGCTCTTTGTGCACGATTAATATTAAAGGTTGGTGGAGAATGTAGTACTAATTTGATTACGAACAAAGTTTTTGAGATGTTTAAAGCGGATAAAGCTGTTTTACCTAACGAAAATTCATTAAGATATAAAAGTAAGCATCTTGTGAAATTGGCGAATGGTGATATCTTCAAAATGCATCCAAAAGGGATAATTGAAGGTAAGAAAGTTATGGTGTGTAAGAAATGTGATGGTACTTTGAAGTATGCCAAAAAATCAAGGAAAGTTCCAATCCATACAATTGCGCATTATGATGTAGGTAGAAAGCCCAAAAATCTGAAAAAATTAAATCTTGGGGAAAAAATAGCTCTCTCAAAAATCATTGTTTATGTACCAATAATACAATTTAAAACGACATATGGATATAACAATCAAGGGCTTAAAGGACATGCATTTGCTGTTAATTGTTCACAAGATCGCATTGGTCAAACAATAGTACGTGTATTACCGAGACAGGATTTAGATGAAGTTATTAGAGTCAATTTAGTTGCTGAAAAAGAGATGTGTCATATTGCAAAAGAGATTTTGAAAAGGGAAAACGGTCCTCTTCATTTTAGAGTGGATGTAATCTTGGCGTGGTTGCATTTTTTGAAATCAGTTGGTAATCCTTATTATCAAGATATTGAAATACTGGATAAAGTGACGGCAGGTAAAATGTTAGAGGAATCTGTAGAGAAGATTTTATCTAATGCTTTTCAAAGTAACAGTGGTACTATTGCTAAATTGATGGGTGATACGCGAGCTGAACAATTAGATGAAGAGGATGGTTTAAATGACAATATGAATGGTGGTTGTATATATAGAAATACATTAATTACTGATGAAAGAAATATTGAGGAACCCATGAAAACAGTGTTAAGACAGATTCAAAGAAAACTTCCAGTGGTTGATGTGGAAACTGATGAAACTGTTGATACAAAATTTAATAAAACGTTACATCCTGATTTGATAAATGATTATTCAGAAAATTGTGTTTTGTTATCAATCGGATTTCCTCATTTGTTTCCATTTGGCATAACAAAAAAAGAAATGGGAACTGGAACAGTTGCTGAATTAATGCGAGAAACTTGGTTATTATTCTATGATCAAAGATTTGCTGAAGATGCAGATTTCATTTTTTTTCTGTTCGATCAAATTCAACGGCATGCAAACAACAAGGCAGTTTCATACAAAATAAAATATGGTGGTGAAAGAGAGGATAAATTTGTTGATATTGTTAATGACGAAAAATTTTTGCAGTCATTAGGAGAAGCATTATCTGATCCAAAGTCAAGTGCGATGAAAAATATTAAAAGCACTATATCTCCATTAGTTAGAATCATTGGTCGTAAACTTCCATGGACTGTTTTTGAACGAGCTGATGTAATTGGAAAGATAAAAGCATTCGGTATATATTTTGGTCCTGCAACATATTTTATTACTCTTGCACCAAGCATGAAAAATCAAATTCTTTGTTTGAGAATTTGTTCTGCCAATAAAGAAAAAGAATACAAATTTGACACAATTTTTAAACGGACAAAAATGATTACCAAAAATCCTGTTGCAGCTACAAGAATATTTTATCGGGTGTTGGAAAAGTTTTTTGAAATAATAGTGAGATTGCCGTTAGATACATTTACTGGAAGAAACACAAATTATAATGCATTGATTGAACAGGAATTTAAGGGTGTTTGTGGAGCGTATGGTCCTGCTACCGCGCATATTGGTGTTATAGAGGAACAAACTGGAGGTAATTTACATTATCATGGATTAATTTTTGGTACATGGGATGTCAGACAGATACAATTGTGGGTTCATTCTGGTGAAGCACGTAAAATGTTTGAGCAGTTGTTGGATAATCATATTAGATGCACAATTCCTGATTGTTTAAAGGAATTCAATGTGATAACGCATGGACAAGCTGGTAAAATCGAAAAATTGTTTATTGATTGGTTTAGTAATGCTGGTGCATCTACTGAAGAAGTTGAGAAAATTGTAAAAGTATTGATGGCATTTGTACATAATGTCATTGATTTTGAACAGGAATATCCTGATGTGAAAGATATAGAATGGGAAGCTGCAAAATTAGCTGCAAAAGTCAATCATCATAAACACAGTGCAACTTGCTGGAAGAAAAGACGGTACAAAAATTGCAGATTAGCTTTTCCACAGCCTCAAGCAAAGGAAACCTTTTTTGGTGAGATATATGCAAATGATGATGATGAAATTGTATGCAAAGAAAGGATATCAACACCTCCAGCGAGAGGAGATAATTTGTTTTCTGTGCCAGATGATAGAACAATTGTACATCGGTTAGCTCGTAGAGATAAATTTGAGGAGAATCAGGTCCCTATTAATGATATTACTACGGCATTACTTCGGTGTAATACATCAATACAGCCAATAACGACTTTGAAAGGTTCAAAGGCTGCTGCATATTATACTGGAAATTATATGAGAAAACATCCGTTTGAATTGGACCGATTCATTCCATTATTGTTACAGATCGAAGAAGAGCAGAGAAAGTATCCATCTACAGCTGATGATGCAAAAGAAGCTAGCAGGAAAGCGAAAAATTTTATGCAAAAATTAATAAACAAGTGTGGAATTTTGGAAATCTCAGATCAGCAGGCAACAGCTGCAGTATTGGGATTCAGTTCTTGGGTTTCGAGTCACAAAATTACTTTTTTTCATCCATGGGATGCTGTAGCATTACATCGGAAATTATATGATCATGAAGTTATTACAGATATAGATTCTGATGAAGATTCAGATATTGAGTTGTTGAAAGATTTAGAGGTGAATGCTCATGATCAGAAAGTAACGAGCATATCTACATTAGATAGGTATTTGTGCCGAGGTCCTGATTTGCAAAAATTGTCGTTGTTTATGTATACAACAATGATTGGACACAGAAAGCCATTGAAAACTAAAAGTACAGATATCAATAAAAGTGGGCGACCAGATAATCCAACATTTCCATATAAAAGTAATTCAAAGGCATCAAATTGTTTTGAGCAAATTATGAGATCAAATCCAGCGATTCCGAGGATTTCTGGGAAAAAATGTCCAAAATATCCAGGTGATAAACCAAATATTGATGAATTACCAGCAAAAATGTATGGTTGGTTAAAGAATGCCAAAGAATTTGTAGAATTTTACTCTTTAACATTCTTACCATTTGATGAAAGTTTTAAACTTATTGGTGTTGATCAATCAATATTACCTTGGAATCCTGAAACATCTTGGAATGCTTTCTGGACAGTGTTTAATGGTTTTGAAAATGCAAAAAATTTCTATGGCCGTGCTGTGTGGTTTTTTTTTCGCAATATGGTTGATAATATGCGTCACTGTAGAGGTGATAGATATTTGTTAATGAAGTGGAGATTTGCAAATGTGCATTCAAAATGTAATGAAGATGGAAGTAATCAATCATCAAGTATTCCTGAAATGGATGATGATGTAAATGATTTTGAGGTTTTGCAGATGGCTATACAGGATCGAATTCGAGAGTTACGTGGACACGATAAGTTTTTGTCAAGGAAACAGAAGGAGAATAGGAAGAAGAACAAGTATTTGCAACAACAAATTCGTACTTATCGTGAATACAGTAAACATTTAAAGAGAAAAAAGAAAGGTGTTCGAAAATATTTCGATAAATATACCATAGATCAATGCATAGCTCTTTGTAATGAACCTTTGAAAGCAGATATTGAAGATATTGAAGAGAAAAAGTTGAATGAAAATTCTTTTGGTGGATTAGTTAGTTACGAATCAGGTGAAAATGTAAGGGAGTTATATTCATATCAAGACAAAGCAATTGAAAAATTAAAAGCTATGAGACTTGAAAGTTTTGCTGATCCTGATGATACTGATATAAAACCAGGTCAAATTTTAGTATTTATGCAAGGCATACCGGGTGCAGGTAAAACCACAACAGCCAAAACATTAGCTGATAGATTAGGTTTACGTCCTATATTTTCTGGAACAACATCGACTGCATCTTCACAATTGAAAGCGGATACTATCAATATGGTTTGTAAATTAGGTTTGAATAAATGTGATTTCGAAGATTCCAATATTACAGTTACTGTCAAACAGCATATCATTGAAACGTTTGAAGGAGTTGATATGTTAATTATTGATGAAGTGAGTATGTTAACTCCAGTTACTTTAGCAAAAATTGAAACTTATTTGAGAAAAGGTTTGGGAAATGATTATTTATTTGGAGGAGTTAGCATTTTGTTAATTGGAGATATGTTTCAGTTTCCACCAGTTGCACCTGGGTTAAAGAAACCTTCATTATATGAAGCAGCTGTTGCGTTAGCTATGAATCGGCAAATGCCAAATATTTGCTATCAAAACGGTGCAAATTTGTTTACGAAATTTAGATTGATTATTTTAGATGGACAAGCAAGAGCTACCCCTGAATTTAATGATTGGTTAGCTCAGTTAAGAGATACAAATGTTGAATATCCGGTGACTGATGAATGGTTAGATCAATTGCCAGTGTTAAAGGAAGAAGATTTTGAATCTAAGGATATAGATTGGGAAGATACTACAATGGTTGTGTCTGGAAATGCGGAGCGGTTTGCATTTTTTGAAGAAAAAATAAAAATATATGGTGTCAAAAATCGTCAGCCTGTATTATGTTGGGATTGTCCAGTACATGTAAGAAGAGGAAAGTATGCAGTGCCAGATGTTAATATGACGGATTTACATGGTAGTTTGACGGTTTATTTTGCACGTGGAGCAAAATGTGTATTGACAAAAGGTTTAGCAAATAAATTGGGATTAGGAAAAGGTTCAGGAGGAACTTTTGTTGATGCAGTTTGGAAGGATCAAAATGTGGATATAGATGGGTTAGAGCCTGGATCGGTAACAAAGGTACAGCAACCTGATTACCTTATTATTGAAGTGCCATTTGACAAAAAAAAACGCAGAATTTGTCTTAAACCAATGCGCAGAACATTTGAATATGGTAAAAGGAATATCAAATATAGAGGACATCAATGTGATCTTGCGTTTGCCGTTACTTATCATAAAATGCAGGGTAAAACATTGGATTCTATCATATTATCTTTGAATGCGATTACGGGTATCTCACAAAAGATCTTTCCAATAACTATGTTTAGTCTATATGTTGGTTGCAGTCGAGTACATAATCATGACCAATTACGAATTTTGCCGCTTTCAGAAGATGTTCGTGAATTTCTGAAGAAGTTGAGGTGGCCTGAGGAGTTGAGGTTGTTTTTCCAAAATTTCGACAAAAATGGTAGATGGAAAGCAAACGGTTTAAAGGAGTTGAGTGATCGAAGAAAAAATGAATGGAAAGCAAAATTAGCATTGATTGAGTTATCAGAGTTGACAAAAGATGACATGAAAGTGTTTATTCGACATATAGATCCAGTGGTTATATCAAAATCACGGTCACCTTCTGCAAATGATTACCGAAATGCGTTGGCAGCTTCACATGCTGAGGGTTTGATGTTATTGGATTCAGATAATGGATGTTTACGGAGAAATTTAGAAACGATATTGCTGATTGAACTTCGAGAAAAAGATGTTAAAAAATTAAATGTTAAGGGATTGAGATATTATGCAAAGAGATTAGGTATAAAATGCATGAAAAGTAACAAAGATGATTTACAAATGAAATTATCGAAAAAGCTAACTCAACTTTGCGACAACAAAAAGTCGAAAGGAAAATCGAAAAAATCTGGAGACATTGATGAGGAGCATAATCAGTAATTAAATTGAAGGTATATTGGAAGTTTGGTTTAAACAGTGATTCCAAAATAGTTAATTTGAATTGTATTTTATTTAAATTTTCTTGTGATTGTTTTTATTTCATTTCTATTCATTCAATTCATTAAATATATCAGAGATTTATCTAACTTTGCATTAAAGTTTTTATCAACAAATCTTTGACATTTGATATCTTTTATTTCTTTTCCATTTTTCAATTTTGTGTGTTTTGTTATTTTCTTTTCTATGGAACAATTTAATCTTTAATTCTAAATCTTGTATTTTGGTATTTCTTACATTCATGATTGATTTTAAGAAGGTATAATTCGTTTCTTATCATTTAGCAATAAAAAATCTCTGAACAAATGACACATTTGTATCGATTCTTTTATAATTTCCATAAAACGGAGAGCAGAAGTTAGCATGTCAAAGTTCCGCTTGGATCAGAATGCATTTTGACTGTGTGTTATATTAGATTTTCTGCATTTATAGGGTCAACAACAATTTGTTAGCAAACCATTAGCAAATGGCTTTAAAAGACCGCTTCATGGGTCAATTTTACAGTTTTTTTTGCTTGAAATCTGTACCATGCTACTTTGTCTGAAGTGATTTGAGGTCGATTTGCAGACGAGTTGTTGACCCTATAAATGCAGAAACCCTACTTAGTTTGGAGTGAACGGATTGATGATGCATTAGGCAAATATTATGAAAGCATGGGAAGAAGAGATTATTATAAGGATGACACAGAGGAAGGTGGTATATTTTTAAAATGGTTTAAAGAAAATGGATTTGAAGATGATGCATTGTCTGATGAGTTAGGAGATACTGCTGAACATACAGACTGTAATTTAATTGAATTTGTACAAGTTGAAGATTTTCCATTGAATAAAGATGGAATTGTTGGTGAATTTAATGAAGATCAACGGCACTTAGAAATCTTTAAACTGTTGCGGAGTTGTTATCGATTTGGATTTGATGCAAGGATTAAATATGGTTATGATGTATTGGATGATATGACCACCACCAAATTATTTCCAGAAAGTTATGTTTTAATATCTGGTCTGTAATAAAATCCAAATTGGTTACAAAGGCATAAAAAATTTGATGTAGGATATGTAGATGAAAACGGAAGAGAAAAATGTATTGATTATGAAGTGGACACAACAGATAAACAAAAAACAAAACAAGTTTATAATGCTCAATGCAATGTAGTATTTGGTGAAACGATACAAAAATATGATGAATTTAAATATGGATTAGCAGTTGGTATTAAAAATGATAATTTTCCATTTATGCAATATACAATTGACATTTATATGAGAAAAGCTTTACAGTATGTTTTAGCTGATTTGGATCATAGAAATTTGATGGATTATCGTTTTGATAAATTTTTTAAACAATATGCGATTAAATCAGGTATAAAAGATGAAAGAATTATTGATCATGTTATTTGTGCAATTGATATTTATTTGGGATTATGCCTGCCAATGAATGTTACCAAACCATTCAGTGTTGTTAATGATGATATTAAATGGATTATAGAATATATAGTTATTGCAAATGAGGTTATTAATGATATATTGGAAAATGATGATAATACTACGAGATCAACACCATTTCAATTAGATTTAATTATTGCATGTAATTCTGCGGAATGTGCACAAACTATGCATTATCCTCCATATAGTCCAGATGATAGGGAAGATGATGATGAATTAGGTGAGGATGATTTGACTGAAGATGCTTTAGGAGATATTCATCGTAAATTAATTGCAAATAAATTGAGAAATATTAGTGTTTATACACAAGCAATAAGAAGACCAATTGATTTAAATGCCTTAGAAAATATTGATGATTTGGAAAAGACAAAATTAATTGAATTATGTTATAAAATGTTCAAAATTGATAAGGAAACGGATATTGAAAAATTGTTGGGCAAAACACCTAAAGCATTTGCAGGTATTGTTCGGAATAATAATGGACAACAATCGAAATGGCATGAATTATGTGATGTTTATGGTAAATTATGTGTATTGGGATTGAGAAATGCTTTGGATAAGATCTATGGTAAAGATTTCAAAGTTGAGAATGTGATATTATTTGAGATAATTAATTATTCATTAGATATAGTTGACTATGCATTGGATATCAAACAAGATTTTGCTCGAATGTTAGATATGAATATGAATATGGATCATTTTGAATACAATAAGAAATTAATTTTGGATGGATATCATTTATTTGCTGAACAATTTGAACGTGATAATGATACAAAAAATAATAATGGATCATTTCCATTTAAACAAAGAATGTGTATGTTTGTTGATAGAAGATCAAATAATTTTGAGCAACAAAAGGATAAAAATAAACATTCATATTGTGATGATATCATATTTTATGAATATCCTGAATAAGATATTACCTGAAGCATTTCATAATTTATCACAAAAATGTATGATACCAAGAGTTGGATATGAAGATGGAGTGAATGAAGCATTGAGGGGAATAAATTACAGAAACTCAACGGACAGAATGAGAAATTCAACAATAACATGTAGATCTAGACTAGGTGGAAATGTATTAATTTTCTCATTTCATGTTATTAAAAAAGATATTGTTAAATGTTATCTATGGAGAAATGCACAATTTATACGATTTTTTAATAGTGATATAGTAAATATATTACCATTTATATTTAATAAAGAGTTTGGAAATAATCAGAAATTTATGGATCATAATTTAAATAGAGATACATTGTATTCATATATTCATTCATTGACTTTTGGAGATAAAATATTTAATGGATGGTGTAATAATAGATCAAAATGAATCAAATGTTAGGACAAAAAAAATATTTAAATTGTTGAATTTTAGTTTGAACAAGGATGTTATTGTACAGAAATCACACAACGTGTGAATTTCTCACTGCATTATCCACAGATATCTTATTTCAATTTTTGATAATTGATTCTAAGAAGTTATAATTTGTTTTTTTCCATGGGTTCCATTTTTATGTGACAGATTATTATGTGTTAATGATTGATGTTGACATTGATAATCTTAAGTGTTCAATGACAGCAAGGTTTAAGTTTATAAAACTGTAGTAAACTTGGTTTGCTTTGTTTTTATTAAGTTATTGTAATGTAACTTTTTGTTAAAGTATTTGTGATAATTTTCTTTTTTTACCATTTATTTCTTCATCTATCCAAAGGTGTAACTTCTTATGTTTTTTTTGTATTGGTTTAAATTGATCCTTCCAGAATTGCAAATTCTCGTTTTCCTCAGATATTAATTCAAATTTATCTTGTAACAATTTATATTTTTTTTGCAATTTTTTATTTTTTCCGTTAATCCATTTTATTATGTCTTTTTTTAAATTTATTTGATGTGTGAGAGCTTCAACTTTTAGTTGTAACTGTTGATTTTCAATTAATTGTTGTGTCAACGTTTCCAAATAATATTTATTTAATATTGCTAAAGTATTATTTTCTTTTTTTAATTGCTGAGTTTTTTGTTGTCTCTTGTTTTGAAATGATAATATAGATTTCTGTGCCTTGATTGTGTCTTTTAAATCATCCATTTGTTTTTCATAATTTTGCATAATTTGTGTGTTTAATGTTTTGAAATCATTAATTGTTGTCATTCTGTCATGTTTATTTTTAATATGATTTGATATTATTTTATTCTGAGGAAGCATTAGTTTATCCGATGACGACATGTTCTTAATATTGTTTTTTTTTTTTTTGAAGTTTAGGTGAAATTTATACATTTACTTTATAATTTGAACCTATATTTTGTGATATATGCAATGAATATCAGGTGACGCTAAAATTATTACAATACATGAAATTATCTTTTTTTCTTTCTTCTTTTCAATATCTAAATCATCAACAGATGTTGTTGCAGCAGAGGCAAGATCACAAAATCCTTCTCAAATAATTTCCACTTTATTATATCCTAGTAATATCAGCAGGTATTTGTTCCCTGTGATTCAATGTTACATATAGTTGAATGTTAATAATTCCAATTTTTCTTTGTGAGAAAGTCACATGCGTTTTGAGTAAAAACTAGTAAACTATGACAAAAATGTAACAATGGCAGCGTTAATTAAAGCAGATTTCAGATTAGTACAAGAATATTTAGCATGTGGTTATGCGAGAAATTAATGTATCACTAAATGCAACATATGATATTCAATGGTTTTAAATTGAAAAATTATTTGGCTTCTTGAGAAGTTTTCATTAACATTGAATGAATGTAATAGCAGTTAGTTAAAACCTATTAGTAAGAAGAATACAATTCAAAAATGA
>Ga0163110_10000857_pt1 | contig 14961 bp, 12 predicted proteins | sample CRUFie1St17metaG_FD_108703 | JGI IMG/M metagenome (GOLD analysis project Ga0163110, IMG submission 108703) | Marine microbial communities from the Costa Rica Dome - CRUD Field 142mm St17 metaG | ecosystem: Environmental > Aquatic > Marine > Oceanic > Photic zone | place: Costa Rica: the Eastern...
GGGGGGTATAGGCGAGTGTCTCGACTCGGCGGTCCCATTTGTTTGTGGCCGAGGGAACATTTTGACGAGGAGCCACGGGTTCGGTGGGTCCGGTGGGCCTAGGTCGGTTAGGATGGTGGCCCTGGTCGGAGAGTACTTCCTCGGTGACCGAGGGTGTTTTGTACGCAGGCGTTATTTGTAAATTTTAACTAAAGGTAATTCGTTATAAGTATGTAGTGCTGGTGGTGATTTAAAAACCCATTCTAGTGTTGTTGAAGAATTATATTTGTCGTTTGTTCATGATACAAATTTTTCTTCTTTAACGAAGGCTTCGTAAATAACAAATATGAACCACACTACTCCTATAATAGATATTGTCGATCCTACTGAGCTAACTAGGTTTCACATTGCCATAGTGTCCGGAAAATCCGAGTAACGTCTCGGCATTCCTGCTAATCCTAAAAAATGTTGTGGGAAAAATGTTAAATTTACGCCTATGAAAGTAATTCAAAAATGAATTTTTCCATATAGTTCGTTATAATTATAACCTGTAAATTTTCCAAATCAAAAATAAAATCCTGCGAACATTCCAAATACGGCTCCTAAAGATAAGACATAATGAAAATGAGCTACTACATAATATGTGTCGTGTAGCATTATATCTAATGACCCATTTGCTAGCACTATTCCTGTCAAACCACCTAATGTAAATAAAAATATGAATCCGACCGCCCATAACATAGGTGTAGTAAATTTAATTTTACCTCCATACATAGTAGCAATTCAACTAAATATTTTTATTCCGGTAGGAACTGCTATTATCATAGTAGCAGCAGTGAAATACGCACGAGTGTCTACATCCATTCCTACTGTAAATAAATGATGAGCCCAGACAATAAAACCTAAAAATGCTATTGCTAACATTGCGTATACCATCCCTAAATATCCAAAAATTTGATCTTTTGATGAAAAAACGGGTATGATTTGAGATATTATTCCAAAACTAGGTAAAATTAAAATATATACTTCCGGGTGTCCAAAGAACCAAAATAAATGTTGATACAACACTGGATCACCTCCTCCCGCAGGGTCGAAAAATGTAGTATTAAAATTTCTATCTGTTAATAACATTGTTATAGCACCAGCTAAAACAGGTAATGATAATAACAACAAAAAAGCCGTTATTAATACAGATCATACAAACAAGGGTAACTTATCTAAAGTTAATCCAGGGGCTCTCATATTGAATATTGTAGTAATAAAATTTATGGCCCCCATGATTGAAGAAGCTCCAGCACAATGTAAACTAAAAATAGCCATATCAACTGATCCTCCCGAATGTGTCTGAGGCCCCGATAAAGGAGGATAAACAGTCCACCCTGTACCTGCTCCTTGTTCTATTAATGAAGATCCAAGTAATAATAATAATGCTGGAGGCAATAACCAAAAACTTAAATTATTTAATCTTGGGAAAGCCATATCTGGTGCTCCTATATATAAGGGTACTAATCAGTTACCAAATCCTCCTATTAAAACAGGCATAACTAAAAAAAAGATCATAACAAAAGCATGTGCAGTTACAATAACATTATATAAATGATCATCTCCGAACATTGCTCCCGGTCCTGCTAATTCTAATCTAATGAGCATACTTAAAGCTGTTCCTACCATTCCTGAAAACGCTCCGAATACAATATAAAGCGTTCCTATATCTTTATGATTAGTTGAAAAAACTCAACGTGTTATGTAATTATTCATGTATTGTAAGTTTTGTACGCAGGCGTTATTTGTAAGCTAACTTTTATTAAAAAGCAATGTATTTTCGATTAAGCCTAATACAGGTACAAAAATCAAAAAATAAGAAAAGTAAAATATACTAGATAATTGACCTATAAAAATATAAGGATCTTCAACAGGTTTGGATCCTATTCATGTCAATAGCACAAAGTTCATCATAAATGACCAATATAAAAATTTTCCTAAAGGTCTAAATGATAAACCTCTTAAATTACTAGTATGTACAAAAGGTAATACCGCTAAAACTAAGATACTTAATACTAATGCGATTACCCCCCCTAGTTTATTAGGTATAGCTCTTAATATAGCATATGCAAATAAAAAATATCATTCGGGCATAATATGCACAGGAGTAACCAAGGGATTAGCTTTAATATAATTCTCAGGATCACCCAATATGTTAGGAACATAAAATACTAATAGAGATAGAAACATAAATAATAATACAAAACCATATGCATCTTTATAGGAATAATAGGAATGAAAAGGTATCTTATCACAGTTTGTAGTTAATCCAATCGGACTGTTAGACCCTTTTTCGTGTAACAATACTATGTGTATAATAACTAATAAAGCTAATATGAATGGAAATAAATAATGTAAACTAAAAAATCTATTTAAAGTCGCGTTGCTAACACTAAATCCACCTCATATTCATTGTACTACATCATTTCCTATGTAAGGTATTGCTGAGACAAAATTAGTTATTACGGTAGCCCCTCAAAAAGACATTTGTCCTCACGGCAGAACGTATCCTATAAAAGCGGTTAGCATCATTATAAGAAAAATAGATATACCTGATGCCCATAAATGAGATCTTAAATAACTTCCATAATATAATCCCCTAGCAATATGAATATATACGCATATAAAAAATGCTGAGGCCCCGTTTGCATGAAAATATTTTAGAATAAATCCGTAATTAACGTCTTCTAATATATGATTAACTGATGAAAAAGCTATTGATACGTCAGCAGAATAGTGCATTGCAAGAAAAATTCCGGTTAATATTTGAATTATCAAACACAAGCCTAAGAGTGAACCAAAGTTTCAAAGATAACTTATATTTGAAGGAGTTGGTAAATCAACTAACATAGAGTTAATTGGAGAAATTAAGGGGTTTTCTTTTCTTATTCTCACTTAAGAAAGTCTATTATAGACTAATATTTATTAAGGAACCTGGAATGATAAACTCTAATATAATATTAGGGAATAAACCTAATAATATTGTAATAAAGATTAAAGGTAAAAAAGCCTGAAATTCAAATTCCAAAATTTCTCTTGAGTATTTTAGGTGCGTAGATAATGTACCAAAATAAATTCTATTATAAAAATACAGTGCATATATAGTAGATACTAATGCTCCTACACAACATAAAATTCCTGTTAACTTAGAAAAACTAAAAGCTGTCAATATAGACAAAAACTCGGCAATAAAATTTAGAGTTAAAGGAAATCCTATATTAGCTAGAATTAAAACTAAAGTAATTAAACTGAATATAGGCATCGTAGTTACTATTCCTCTAAAATATCTTATAGCTCTTGAATGATGTCTAACATATAAAACTGCAGAAGTCATAAATAACCCAGAGCTAACTAAACCATGAGCAATCATCATAGCTATAGATGCTACCACTCCTTCCTTAGAGTGACAAAAAATTGATAAAGTAACCAATCCCATATGAGATATAGAAGAATATGCTATGAGTCTTTTGATATCTGTCTGTCTACAAGTAGTCAAGCTTGCATAGATTATTGCTACTAGGCTCATCATAATTATAAAAGGAGAAAAATACTCAGAAGCTATTGGAAATAGAGGATAACCAAACCTTAAAAAACCATAACCTCCTAGTTTTAATAAAATACCCGCCAATAAAATAGACCCTGATACTGGAGCTTCTACATGAGCCTGTGGTAATCATAGATGAAAAGGAATCATAGGTATTTTTACCGATAAACTAGAAAAAAATCCAAGGAATAATCAAAACTGTATAGAAGAAGGTATGTCCATCGTGATTAGATTTAAGTAATTTGTTGTACCAGTTAACGAATAGATTTTGAAGATAGATAACAACATGAGTAATGAGCCTATTAATGTATAAAAGAAAAAATAAAAAGCAGCTTTTATTTTTTCTTCTCTCGACCCTCAAATTCCTATTATCAAAAACATTGGAATTAAAATAGCTTCAAATAATATATAAAACCCTATGATATCCATTATAGAAAAAACTCCAATCAATAATAATAGAATAATAAATAAACTAATTAAAAACTCTTTCTTGAGATTTTTTATAGCATTTCAGCTCATTAAAATACAAATAGGAATAAGTAATATACTAAGAGTTATGAAAAATACAGATATACCATCTATTGTTACCAAAATATTACCTCAGCTTAAAATATAAGGCTCTTTTATTCACAAATACTTATTAAACATTTGGAAATTGTTACCTCTACAAAAAATAATTAACAAAAAACTATTTACTAGAAGTATAAATAAAGATCAAAAAAGCGATACTCTGTTTAGACTTTGATTGGAAACTTTAGGTAAACACACCAAATTAAGTATCGGTAAGATTGATATTACGATCAGAATTTCTATATACATAATATTGGAGGCAATCCGTTTATTGATCAAACTAGAGTATTAACTAAAATAATTAAACCTATACTAAAAGGTAAATAAGTTTTTCATAGAAGACTCATTAATTGATCATACCTTAATCTAGGAAAAGATGTTCTTACCCAAACAAATAGAAAAACTATAAACGTCCCTTTGATAAACAAAATAATAGGGTTACTTATAATAAATGATCATCCCCCCATAAATAATACAGAGAATAAAAAACTCATAAAAATAATATGTGAATATTCTGCTAAAAAAAATAATGCGAAAGTCATAGAAGAATATTCAACATTATATCCCGACACTAATTCTGACTCACCTTCTGTTAAATCAAAAGGAGCTCTGTTTGTTTCTGCTAAACATGATATAAAAAACATAAAAGCAGCTGGTAATAAAGGAAATAAAAACCACGTTAATTGCTGTTGAATCTCAATAATATTTAATAAATTCATCGTTCCACAGCAAAGTATGACAGATATTACTATCAATCCGATTGAAACCTCATAACTAATCATTTGAGCAGCAGCTCTTAAAGATCCCATAAAAGCATATTTTGAATTACTAGATCATCCTGACATTAATATTGCATAGACTCCTACAGAAGATAAAGCAAATATAATTAATATACCTAAATTTATATCGCTTATCACAGAATAGTAATTTAAGGGCAATAAACCCCAGACAACCAATCCTAATGTTAAAGCCAATATAGGGGAAAAAAAATATAAAAATATACTCACGTGATTAGGAATAACCATTTCTTTAGAAAATAGTTTTATACCGTCAGCCAATGGCTGTAATAAACCATAGATTCCAACTATGTTGGGCCCTTTTCTGGTTTGAGAATAACCTATTATTTTTCTTTCAGCTAAAGTTAAGTAAGCAACAGATATTAAAACAGGTACTGCAATAACCAAAAACTTTATTAATTCAAATAATATAAATAATACACTTTCCATTATCCTTTTAATAAATTTAAAAAACGAATAGTAATTGATCCTTTAATTTTTGAAAAAACTATCATTATAGATAAACCTATCGCAGATTCTATAGCAGCCATTGTCATTATAAATATAGACCCTATCTGACCTAAATTATTATTATAAAAAAAAGAACCGTATAATAAAGAGACTATTATAGATAATAACATCATTTCAAAACATAATAATATCATTATGATGTTAGAACGATTAATCGATATACCTAACATACTTATAGTAAATAAAGATAAAGGTAATAAATAGAAACTTAAACTCATTATTCTCATTCTAATCCCCCTTTTAGTCATTCATATATAAGACCAATAGTTAATATTATCAAAAAAAATATCATTATTCATTGTCCTTTCATGGTTATAAAACTTGAAGAACAAGATCAAGGAAATAAATATGATATTTCTAGATCAAATACTAAAAATAATATCGCTATTAAAAAAAATCTAATTGAAAAAGGTTTCCCTGGTGAATGAAATGGATCAAAACCACATTCATACACAGATACTTTTTCTTTATCAGGATTTTTATCAGATAATACATATGAAGCGACAGCTATTATAATTGATAATATTATACTAAACAATAATACTAATATAATAATTTTAAAGTCTAACATTGTGATTAATTTATTAACCTTTGATGTTGATTTACTAAATCTTGTCTTTTAGTAATTACACTTAGATCTAATACTAAAATGATCGCGCCTATCATGGCTACTAATAATAATAGACTTATTATAATGAAGGGATAACTATAAAAAGAGTATAAAGACTTAGCAATCGTGTTTATCTGAGACTCTAAATCTAAATTTCAAGATACGATAGATGATAGTTTTAATATGATACTATAATCTTTAAAATATAATATAATATAAGAAAGAACATTAATAAATATACAAGACACTATTGGAATGATATTAGATATAGAATCAATTTTCTTTAATTGCAAGATATCTAACATCATAATCACGAATAAAAATAATATAGCTATTGCTCCAACATATACAATTATTAACATCAAAGGAATGAAACTAAATCCCATCATTATTAGCAGTATAGATGTATTAAGAAATACTAAAACTAGTCAGAAAACAGAATGAATAGGATTAAGGGACGAAATAACCATCATTGATCCTAAAACTATAATTACTGATAAAAAAATATATAATTGTTCCATAAACTTATTTCAGGGACAAGTTCCCTTACCCCCACTATGTTACGACTTGCTCTATTTTTAATATAATTATCAATAAAGGCGACGGGCAATTTGTACTCATACTTGAACCAATTCAATGGGACTTTCTAATTCCCATTTACTATTAAATTCTCCTTTATAATGTATTTACAACATTAATCCGAATTTATTTTTTATTAATTTAATTATTGTAGCACATAATATCCCTACTTATAAGGGTCATACCATCTGACTTCAACCTAGTAGGGTTGTGTTTAAACTTTACATTTAAACTGACGACGACCATGCAGCTCCTGGTAAATCTAAAGTAGGTAAGGTGTTTCGCGGATTATCGAATTAAATTACATGCTCCTCTAATTGGAAAGTAAACAGCCAAAATTTTTGATTTTCACTCTTAAAAGTATACTGTTCAGATAGAATATATAATAATCTATTTACAAAAAGATTTACTAGGGTATCTAATCCTATTTAATATTCTTTTTTTCATGTTTCACATTTTTTAATAAATTAAATTATTACTTAGAATAACAATTATTGTATATTTAACTATTTCAATAACGTTCTTAATATTTACAAATTTTGTGCTACACATATAGATCTGTTTAAAAATAAAAATTTGTCTTTTAAGTATAACCGCGTCTGCTGGCACTTAATTAGACAAGACTAAAAGAAAATACCATATCTAAATTACTTTAATTGTATAGATTTCTTTACTGCTGTATAATTTTACTTTGTTTCAGTTAAAACGTGGCTTTCAAGCTTTCCGTCTTAGGTTATTTAAGATTTAACTTTAGATTCCCTGATAGAAATCATATCCTGAGTTTTACTCACTTATGTGCTTTCACTAACATGTATAAACAATTTCCTTACTTTTATTCCTCCAAAATCAAAAGGAATAGGATTTCCCTAAAATTTCGTCAATGAAAAAAATATAAAAATTATGAAAAACAATAGATAACTTGATAGTTTTCCTATATGATATTGGCTTACTAGATTTGAGTACTTAGAAAATTTATTGTGAACATTACTTGGACCAACGAACTCTAGAATTTGGTTATCCACAAACTTGTAAGTAATAAAAAAACCTAAGTTGAAGAAAAATTTAGTGATATAATTATTAAAAATATAGTCAAAGTATCAGGCGTTATTTGTAAAAGAGTAAATTGTAATAGTAATTTGATTCATCCATGTTTTTCATCAATTCACTATAGTAAACCCTAAAAAAATAGAAAAGAAGCATCCTAATAAACTTACTATAAAGGCTGAAAATTTACTTAAATTATTAATTATAATAGGAAGCTCGTCTGTTAAAATATAAAACTGCAAAATAAATCCTACTACTATGCTAAAAACTAATAATATTAAAAGAGGGATTAATAAACTTACTTCTCCCTCGTGGGATTTTTTAAAATCATTTATATTACTTTGAATGTTATTGAAGAAGGTAAAGTTGATTAATCTAAATGAATAAAAAGCAGTAAGAAAAGCAGAAATTATTCCTAGTCATAATGCAAACCTAAGATGATGTTCTCCATATATTAATTCAATTATCAAATCTTTAGAGTAAAAACCAGTTAAAAAAGGTAATCCCATTAAAGATAGGGAGCCTACAACTATACAAGAATATGTTAAAGGAGTGATATTATTCATCCCTCCCATTTTTCTAAAATCTTGCTCGTCACTTAAAGCATGTATAATTGATCCAGCACTTAAAAACAATAAGGCTTTAAAAAAACCATGATTCACTAAATGAAATAATCCGGTATTATACTGAGAAAAGCCACAAATCATGACCATATATCCAAGTTGACTACATGTAGAATATGCTATTACTTTTTTTAAATCATTCTGAGTTAGACCTATAGTAGAACTAAAGAAAGCTGTTAAACTCCCTAACAAAACTACCAAGATTAATATCTCAGGGGTAGATTCAAAAAAAGGAGACATTCTTACTATCAAAAAAACTCCAGCTGTAACCATAGTTGCTGCATGTATTAAAGCTGATACTGGTGTAGGCCCCTCCATTGCGTCGGGTAATCAAGTATGAAGACCTATCTGAGCAGATTTTCCTATTACGCCTATAAGCAATAAAAAAGAAATTAAACTAAGTCACTCATTTTCTCTTGATATAAAAAAAGAATAACAAAAAATGGTATTATAATCGAAGCTTCCTATTTCAGTTCATATTAATATTATGGCTAAAAGTAGTCCAATATCTCCTACTTTATTAATTATCATTGCTTTTATTGCCGACTTATTAGCTTGAATTCTTGTATATCAAAATCCTATTAGTAAATAAGAACAAAGTCCAACACCTTCTCATCCTATAAATAATTGAAGAAGATTATTGCTTGTCACTAGTACAACCATAAAAAAAGTAAACAAAGATAAGTAACTCATAAATCTAGGTAAATGAGGATCCCCATTCATATAAGCTGTAGAGAATAAATGAACGAAAAAAGATATACCTGTTATTAAGATTAACATAGAAGAAACAATTTGATCAAATTGTAAATTTATTGGATTATATAAGTTTCCTAGATCAAACCAGGATCATAAATTTATATTAACATTAGAGCCTAAAACAATAGATTCTATAAACGAATTTAAGCATAATATAAAAGTAATTAAAATTATAGAACAAGGTAGAATTTTAACTCCTTCGTACCCTAATTTTCTTCCTCAAAATCCACATAATAAAGAACTTAATAAAGGTAAAAATAAGATTAGAACATACATTTAAAATAGATTTAGCAAAGCGTAATTCAAATAGTTTATAAGAGAGGAAAAATTAATTAATATAAATATATTAAAAAAAGATAAAAAACCCAACATCATGAGAGAAAATTTATTTTTTTCTTTTTCAGTTCTTAAAACATTTTCCCACATAAAGTAACATGATCTTTTTTGAAAATAAGTAATCTTTACTAATCTCAGATAATATCCTAATCCAATCGCAGAAAATATGATTGCAATAAAAGAACTTAGTATAAAATCACTGTCCATAATGATTCAAATCAGATATCATTTACTTATAAAACCTGACAAAGGGGGTATCCCGGCTACAGATAAAATTATGAGAATAAATGTTATAGATAATATGCTATTAACTGATTTCACCGCACTTCATTCTATAATAAATTCATTTTTATAGTTATTACTAACTATGATTATAAATAAGGAAATCATATTTATCATGTAAATTAATAAATATAAAGTACTAACACAGAAACTTTCATTGGACATTAAACTCAGTCCCAGAATAATAAAACCCATATGACTTATACCGCTATATGCTAGTAATCTTTTAATTTTAGTTTGATTTAAAGCCCCTAAAGTGCCTATAGCTATTGACAAAAGAGAGAAGGTTAACACCATATTAGAATTGTATAAGATTTGTCCTATTATACAAATCATAGATATTTTAGGTAAAGTTGCTACTAGTGTGACTATATTTCATGAAGAGCCTTCATAGATGTCAGGTATTCAGAAATGAAAAGGAAACAGACTTATTTTAAAACAAAGAGAAACAGTAATTAAAATAAAACCAATATAAACCATATAGTCGTCTTTTAATAATAACAGATGTTTTAAATTTAAGTCTAAACCATATAAGAATAATATGGAAAAACTTAAAAGAAAAAATCCAGAAGATATTGCGCCCAACATGAAATACTTTAAACCTGCTTCCGAACTTCTTATAGAATCTCTATTTTTGGCAATCAGGATAAATATTGAAAAAGTTTGAAGTTCTAAACCAAGGTATAATATTAGCAAATTATCTGATAGAATTAGGATTATAGAACCTAGTAGGGTTAAGAATAATAAACAATTAGTATCGAAGTTTTCATTTTCATTTAATTGTAATATCATGAAAAACGAAGCTAATATCAGTACTAAAAACATTATTTTTCACGAACTTAAATCAAATAAAGGTAAATTTCAAAAATCTTCTTTAATTGTTATTATGAATCCAAATAAAAGTACAATAAAAAAAATACTCAATGAACTAGATTTGTAATTGGAGTAATCTAAAACCAGTAAGATAAGAATTAATAAAATTGAAATTTCATAAACGTTTATATTCATTAGTAAAGAAAGGAATCGAACCCTTTTACTCAGGTTATGAGCCTGATAACTTACCAATAGTTTACTTTACAAAGCCTTATGGCTAATTAACATCCTCATCAGTATATACAAACATATAGGAATAGTCATACTACATCAACAATATGTCAATATCATGATGCAGCTTCAAATCCAAAATGATGAGATTTAGTGAAGTGAGATTTAGACAATCTTATCAAGCAAATTAATAAGAATATAGTACCTATTATAACATGGAAACCATGGAAACCAGTAGCTACAAAAAAAGTAGAACCATAAACTGAATCAGCTATACAAAAAGGAGCCTCGATATATTCAAAAGCTTGTAAAGCAGTAAATATTAAGCCTAGAAACACTGTAATACTTAAACCTCTTATAGATTCTTCTTTATCTCCTGATACTATACTATGATGAGCTCAAGTAACCGTAGCTCCTGAACTCAATAAAATTGCAGTATTTAGAAGAGGAACCGAAAATGGATTCAGGGGATCTATACCAAGTGGAGGTCAACATACTCCTATTTCTACGGCAGGTGATAAACTGCTGTGAAAGAAAGCCCAAAAAAAAGAAACAAAAAATAAGACTTCAGAAACTATGAATAATAAGAATCCCATCTTTAAACCATTTACAGTGGCTTTAGTATGAAATCCTTGATATGTTGATTCTCTTACTACGTCTCTTAATCATAAAAATAAACATAAACTAATCGATATAAGACCTAATAATAAAATCATAATATGACTGTAATGAAAATAAATAACAGCTCCTAAGGTTGTTAATAATGCAGCACATGACATAACATATGGTCATGGACTAGGATCAACTAAATGATATGGATGATAAACTTTTTCCATTAATGTAATACTAAACTATCCTTTAGATAAATCATCGAAAGAAGGCAAAATACATAGGCTTGAATTACTAGAACCCCTATTTCTAAAATTGTCATAAACATTATTATTAATATAGGAAATAGATTTACTATACTATAAGAATAAAAGAGTAGTTTACAACTAAAATCAGCTAAGATTGCTAATAATATATGTCCCGCTGTCAAGTTTGCTGCTAAACGCATTCCTAAAGCTATAGGCCTAGAAATGTTACTAGCAATTTCAATAATAATTAGCAAAGGAGATAATCCTAGAGGCGCTCCATTTGGCATAAACATGCTGAAGAAAGATGTGTTAAAACGATAAAAGCCAAATATTATAACTCCTATTCAAACACCGAAAGCCATTCCAAATGTTAAAATTATATGAGTCGTTGGTGGAAAAGTATAAGTAAAAAATCCTAATAAATTTAAACCTAAAATGAACATAAATAACGTGACTAAAGGTACTAAATAGTACTTTGATTTATTTCCTAAATTTTCTTGAACTACATTATCTCAATGTTCTATAATAATTTCTATAAGAGATTGGTATCTAGAAGGAATTATATAAGAATATTTTATTACTACCATATACATGATTATAACAGAAATCATAATTATGGAAGAGTCTGTTATATAATCTGTTAATATTTTAGTTACTATAAAATGATCAAAATAAGAAGCCATTCTTAATTAAAAATTTTTGACAAAATAATAATGTTATTTGTGTTTTCTTTAGTATTACAATTAAAACCATATTCTGATTTTCTAGCTTTTAAATTATAATAAAAATTAATAACCATTATTATTGATATATGTGAAAAAACATAAAAGCACAATAATAAAGAGAAAAGATGACTATAAAAAATTGAAATATCTAATTGAGACATTCAGAGGATGCTGGATTTGAACCAACACTAATAGTTTTGAAGACTACTTGATCTACTTAATCGAATCCCCTCCTAGGTGAGATAAACTCCATATTATATTTCTTCTTGTTTGGTCTCTACCCAGTTTACGAATTTTTCTTGAGACACTGCTTCAACTACTATAGGCATAAAGGAATGATCCGATCCACAGATTTCTGAACATTGACCATAATAAGTACCCGGCCTCTTTGCTAAAAAACTTACTTGATTTAAACGTCCGGGGATTGCATCAGCTTTTACCCCTAAAGAAGGAACTGCAAATGAATGGATTACATCTGCTCCTGTTATGATAACTCTAACCTGAGTGTTAACAGGAACCATAATCCTATTATCTACTTCTAATAGTCTTAAGTCTCCTTCTTCTAAATCAGAAGTAGGTATCATATAGGAATCAAATTCTATTGACTCTTCATCCACATCTGAATATTCGTAAGATCAATATCACTGGTGTCCCACAGCTTTTATAGTTAAAGAAGGATCAATAATTTCATCCATCGAGTATAGTAATTGTAAGGAAGGAAAAGCTATAAATAATAGAATTACTGCAGGTATAGATGTTCACACAATTTCTATAAGGGTTCCTTCTACCAAATATTTATAATAATGTTTATTATAAATAGAAGAAATTAATAACCAACCCACTAGTAATAGAATTAATAATATTAAAAACATTACATTATCATGAAAAAATACTAATTGTTCGGATATAGGACTCCCTACATCTGGAAAACTTAATTGATTAGCTTCACTTGCATCTTTATAAAAGTTTACTGTAAAACATAGATTCATCTTAATTCTTATAAAAAGAGAGCGTAAAAACCAGTTATTTTGTATATTTTACATCAAGTTCTTTTAAGAACATTAAAAAAATACGATCAAGAAATATAAGAAATCTTTTGAAAACAAAAATGATGAAAAATGTGAATTAATCTGACTAGAATTAATAAATAGAACTGAAACATCTTAGTATTAATTTAAGAACTATTTGACAGTAGTGGCGAACGACATCAAATAAAAAATAAAATACATGTTTTTTACATGGTGAAACCAGATTTACTTATATAAATAGTACTGTGAAGGAAATTCTAATATGATTGTATTAAAACAGTGAAAATCACTTACCTTTTGTATAATAGACTTACAAGAAAAAATACTAGCAAGCTAATAGGCAAATTCGAATTAATAGTTAGTATATCCCGAAACCAAGCGATCTAATTGTGAACAACTTATTGAGTGAACCATTAAATGTAGAAAAATTTTTGGATGATTTGCAATTAGCGGTGAAAAACTAATCGAGCTTGGATATAGCTGGTTCTCTACGAAAGTTATATAAGTAACGGTGATAATTCAATTACTTAGATAAATAATTAAAACATTGTTTATCTAAAGGATAAGAATCCTCATCAAAAATTAATATACTAGATGAAATTGAGATAAAGAATTAAATGGTTAATACAATAAAAAAGTAGGCTTAGAGACTGCCAAGTTTTATAAAGTACGTAATAGTTTATTTAACAAATAATCTTAATTCGGTAATAAAGTTTAACATTTTAATATAAATTTTGATCAAAGTAGTAGAGTATTTTATTGTTACGCACTAAAGTTAATAAAAACAATAATGTAAGTATGAATATTAGTAAATTTATGCCTAAGATTTCTTGTTTTAAAAATGAATAAGATAATACGGTATCTCAACAAAGAAGGAAAAAAATTCTAAGTTTACAAGAAAACACATTTTTCTAAACCGTATAAACTCAATAAAGAAGGTGTAAAAAAACTTGAAATTTTCTTTAAGTAACTCGGCAAAATAGGATATCGACTGTTTACCAAAAACATAGCCCTAGAAAAAATCTAAGGTGTAACCTGCCCAGTGATTCTAGAGTCAGCACTATGAAAGAGTGTTAATAGGATTAAAAGGACGCGGTAACCTTGACCGTGATAATGTAGCATAATCACTTGCCATTTAATTGGTGGATAGTATGAATGGTTGAACGAATATCCCACTGTCTTAAAGAGAATAAGAAAAAAATTGAAATAATAGTTAAGATGCTATTTAAAACTGTAAGACGAAGAGACCCTATAGAGCTTGACTATAATCTTTATATTATAATTCTACATTAATAATATTTAATACTTTATAAAGATTGGTAGTTTAGTTGGGGCGACTGTCTTTTAAAAAAAACAAAGATAAGCAAAATTAATAAATAATTTATTGTATAATTAATTTATTTAACAATTATTAAAGTAGGCTATAATGACCCGTTTATGTTTTGTAGAAAAATAAACGATCAATTAATAAAAGCTACCTTAGGGATAACAGGATAATTTCATTTTAGAGTTCCTATCGAAAATGAAGTTTGTCACCTCTATGTTGAATTAAGATATCCTGGTAATGCAGAAGTTACCAAAGGTAGGTCTGTTCGACCTTTAAAATCTTACATGATTTGAGTTCATTCCGTCGCA